>Ga0074198_1000035_pt1 | contig 245796 bp, 219 predicted proteins | sample EPASupsiteSAE323_FD_64527 | JGI IMG/M metagenome (GOLD analysis project Ga0074198, IMG submission 64527) | Bioremediated contaminated groundwater from EPA Superfund site, New Mexico - Sample SAE3-23 | ecosystem: Environmental > Aquatic > Deep subsurface > Groundwater > Contaminated ...
ATTGTACGATTGTGGTAATTTGCAGACATAATTGTTACTAAAGCCACCCTGCCGGGTGGCTTTAGTATACGGCGTTGCCTTCAAACGTACACCCCGGCTAAAGCCGGGGGTTTAAACAGCTAATAATTTGTTTTTTTATAAAAAAACAGCTTAATAAAAGCGGTTGCGGTTAAAAAAAATAGGACGCGCATAGTGCTAACCATGCAACGTCTGAATCGTCATGTTCAAGGCATCGTTGTAATCAACCTTGCTTTTGGTCGTTACAACCACCAAGTGGCTTGGCGCAACTCGCACCTCGAAAGCATACCATGGCTCGCCGTCACGATTACCTACGGCTCTGGCCGCATCGTAACCGGCAAGATTGATACGGGCCGATTCGTCCACAATCCCCTTATTACTTTCAATCAGGGATTCGGCATCCTTCCTTAGGTCGATTAGGGCGAGGTTGTCCCGCTCCTTCTCTTCGCACTTCATTAGCTTTACCCATGTCGTGTCCTTGGCGACGTAGGTTATATTCTGCCACCCTTCCTCCGGATTAAGGGGATTTACTGGGCAGGGACCTCCGTCGGTGAAGTTAATGTAAATGTAAACCTCACCGTTAGTTAAATTACAACCTTCAACTGGCGTGCTTACCAATAGCAACACTACTAACACAGAGAGCAGCAATGCTCTCTTCATAGCTTTCTGCATTGCTTATTACCTCCTTTCCCTAGTTAGCGCGGCCGTATGGCGTATTGGTAAAGAACGCCTACCAACTACCGTGCTGTTATTATTATATAATGCTATTTTTGTTTGTCAAGACTGACATCTTAGAACAAAAAGAGCCGGCAAAAATGCAGGTTCCAAATAATCAAAATAACCGGAAATGAAAACAATAAAACGCCGGTTTTAATTATTGGTCGCGGCGGGCGACAAATCCGATCAGCAGCAGCGCGATCGCCAATGCCAGCAAAATAGAGAACGAAACCCAAAAAACAAAATTGCTTTTGATTTCGGTGATCGTTGACGGCACCGTTGACGGGGTGGAGGTTGCAGCATTTGGTTCGAGGCCATTTTTGATAAAATTTCCGGGATCGCCGGCAACGGCCGGAACGTTTGTCCCGGTTTGCGCCAGAACAAGCGGCGCGGATGAATCGGCGCGCATTTCGGCATGGCGGGCTCCGCCAACAGGAATGAAAAAATATTCGCGGACAAAAACAAACGCCGCGGCCAATAAAATCGCCAGTAAGATGATCATACCCGCGGTTTTTCGTGAATTCATAATATGATTATAATATTTCGGGATTAAAAATTGAAATTTAAAAAATTACCCAAAAATCACCTATCCCCTATTTTAACAGGTCAAAGGCAGCGCCCCGTTCGTTTTTTTGCCACGGAAGATAAAAAAGAATAGAATAATAATAATGGACGCAACCGCTTCCGCCAATACCGCCATGATTGCCCTTGCCGGAATATCCAATGTGACCGGTTCTTTTTTGTTTTATCTGGTGATCGGGGTAATGCCCTGCTTGATCTGGCTGTTTTTTTATTTAATGCAGGATCGCCATCCGGAACCAAAAAAAGAGATATTAATTGTTTTTCTTTTGGGAGCTTTAATGACCGCTCCCGCAGTCTGGATGGAGATCTCATTAATTAATATATTTTCCAAACTGGGCATGCCCGCACCATTTTCGGTGATCATCTATAATATTGTGGCGGTGGCCTTTGTAGAAGAGTTCGCAAAATACTACGCCGTCTGGCTCAGGGAACAAGCATCCGGGCAAAACCGCAATCTTGACGAGCCAGTGGATTTCGTAATTTATATGGTAGTTTCGGCGCTGGGTTTTGCCGCAGTCGAAAATTTGTTGTTTTTATTGCCTGTCGTCCAGGACCAATTATTAGGGAGCTCAACCTTGCTCCAGCCTGACGGCATGTTCGCACTGACTTGGATATCTTCTTTCAGATCGATAAGCGCCATTTTATTACACACGCTTTGCTCGGGAGTGGTTGGCTACTATATGGCAATGTCTTTCTGCCATCGAGAAAGAAAAACCTGGCTTTTGGCGACCGGTTTTGTAATCGTAAGCTGCTTGCATGGCATATACAATTTTTCTATAATGGAAAGTGAAAATAATATTCTGTTCTTTTTCGTACCCTTGTTGATACTTTTTTCGATGGCATTGACCCTGTTTTTCCAATTCGAATGGCTTTCGCGGATGAAAAGCGTTTGCAATATGAAAATAGAACGGAAAAACAAAGAAGAAAAGGCCAAGTGAACCGTTTTTTTATTTTTATAAGACATTAACCAAAAATTCAAAATATGTCTTTTTTAGAAAAACTGCAAAGAAGCATGCGGACCAAACAAATTGGTTCTGGCGTTAAAACTAACACCATTAAAGAAGCGCCAGAAGAACAAACTCCGCAGGAAGAAAATGCAGCATCTTTTGCCGCATTCAGAAGTGCGGCAGCGCCGGAAGATCTGCCCGAAGATGCCGATCCGCAAATAAAAAAATCAAAATTGCGAGGCCGACCAAGAAAAATAATTACCAGCGAAAATGTGGATGAGGTAACCGGTTTGCCGCCGGGATACACATTCGAAAGCGAAGAGCCGCAAATAAAAGAAACTCCAAAAAAAACACCCTCAAAAACTATGGCAAATAAAAAAACAACCGGCGCCGAAACAAAAGAAGAAAAGGGGTGGCTGGATAACGAAGGCCAGCTGGCAGTAAATGTTTACCAAACCGAAACCGATTTAGTATTACAAGCGGCGATCGCCGGGATCAAAGTGGAAGATCTGGATGTCTTGATCGAGGACGATGTGATCACCATAAAGGGCAACCGCCCCAATCCCCTAGAAGAAACCGGCGATTATTTCATTGAAGAGTGCTATTGGGGACCGTTCGCACGCAAAGTGATCTTGCCGGTGGAAGTTGATTCGACAAGAGCCGATGCGGCGATGAAGGATGGCGTTTTAATGATACGCATCCCCAAGATCCAGCGCGAAAAGAAAAAGAAGCTGACCATTAAAGAATAAAATAAAAAAACCGCCTTTGCGAGGCGGTCTAAAAATTAACTACTAAGCGTTTCAAATCCGGGATTGCCTGCCAAAACACCCGGATTTCTATTACAAACCGCCAATCGCGCATCGGCATAAATATATTATGCCTTTTTGCGATTGGCGGTTTTCACTACGAAATCAGGGAGTTTTGTCTAGACATTAATTTTTAGATCACCTCTTGTGTCGCGGTTTTTTTAATACATAAAAAGAAAAGTGCCGATTTCGACCCCACCTACCAAAATATGTGTCGAGGGGGAGACTTGAACTCCCACAGGTTGCCCCATTAGCTCCTAAGGCTAACGCGTCTGCCAATTCCGCCACCTCGACATCAGAGAAAAATCTCATAGATAGTTTCTTAAAGCTACATTTATTATTTAAACCATCGGCCGCAAAAAGTAAAATTACCGCTCAAAACACAAAATGAGCCCGGAAAAAGGCTCATTTAAAAAATATAAGTTATTCTTAGGCAGCGTTTGTCAAGCTAAGCACCAAAGCCACGATCCCCTTTGCCAATAATGCCACCACAATACCGATCGCCGCATACATGATCCTTTGCCGCGCCGCGTTAACTTTGTCGGTTTCACCGCTGGAAGTCACAAAAGTATAACCCGCCCAAAGGATGTAGAAGATCGCCACCATTACCAAGACACCGACCGTATAATTCGCAACCGTATTAAGCATTGCCTCAACGTTTCCCGTTGCGAACCGGTTAGCGCCGATCGAGCCCACCATTGAAGTATCGGCGGCTGGGATCAATCCACCACTACTACTATTACCGCCGCCACCACCACTATTATTTTGCGCCATTGCAAAAAGCGGCATGATCATAATATTGGCAAGAAATACAGTTATAGCAAGATTGAGTGTCGTTTTCATTTTCATTTGCATATTGTTGAATATTTGTTTTTATATAGCGACCTTTTAAAAATGTCAAGCACCAATTATGCCCCGCACCAACCCGACCAAAGATTTGGCCAGCAAGGCAACGATCAGCCCGACCACGGCATAGGTGATCGTTTTGCGGGCGTTTTCTACTTTTTTTTCGTCTCCCGCCGCAGTCACGAAACTAAAACCCGCATAAATCAACATAAAAATACACGCCACCACCACAAATCCCAGGAAATAATTCATAACGTTCGTAAGTACGGTTTCTATCTCGGGAGTCTTGGGCTCCACGGCAATCCCCGTGCCGGTACCAGTTCCGGTGCCACCTTGAGCAAAAGCCAGCAAGGGCAATGCCTGCGCGACCACCGCAATCGAGGCTTTCTTTAAAAAACTTCCGGGGCTATTTTTTTTTGTCATAATTTTGTTTATTTTTGTCTTAAAATTATTGAACTCCAAGAATTTTTTTAATTACCGTTACGAACGCACCGGCCAGGGCGATGATTACCAAACCGACAAGAGCATATGTAATCTTTTGCCGGCCGTCCTTTATCTTTTGCTCGGCGCCCGCGGCGGTCGCAATCTCGAAGCCGCCCCAAACGATGAATATCGGGCAAACCAGCAGGGCCAGACCGAAGATGAAGTTGATCAACCCCTGGATGATATCTTCGAGTTTTTTTTCTCCCAGAGGATTTTTGATTTCCACCGTTTCTTGGGCAATAACCATACTGGCCGCGATCAATCCCAGAGTCACGCTGGCAAAAAAATACCTGGCTTTTTGTTTTAAATTGATCATGATGCGAATTTTATAAATATATAATCTGGAGGCTTATTGTAATAAGGAATTATTTTGTTTTCAAAAAAACCATGCCGAAATGAAAATCACCAGCTCCGAACTCTTTCTCCATTGAAAAACCAGTTTCACCGGCAATCGCCTTCAACTCTTCAGGAGCGATTTTCTGCGCCGGACCGATCGATGCGGCCTGATCCCAATCAATGACCAAAATTTGCCCGCCTTTTTTTAAAACCCGCGCCGCCTCCCTAAAGATCGGCCTGATGTCTTTCACTTGAAAAAGCAAATTGGTTATGAGCACCAGGTCAAGCGATTGCGACAATAATCGGGGGATTATTTTTTCGATATCGCTTTTGACAATTTCGATATTGTTGATCTTTTTGATCCTAGCCTTACTGCGTACCGCCGAAAGAGGCTCGTCGAGCAGGTCAATCGCGTAAACCTTGCCGTTTTCGAGGATTTCAGCCAGACTCACCGCCCACTCCCCCGAGCCGCATCCGAAATCGGCGGCCAGCATATTCCCCTCCAAAAACAATTGCTCATTGAGGATCTGCTTGGGATTAATAAAAGACGATGCCATATAAGTAAAACAAGCTTCGATTGATCGATAAAATGCCCCTTTATATAATTATAAATTTTAATAAATTTATATGCAACTGGCACTGGCTACCTTATCGCCATCGTCCATGCGCATAATGCGCACCCCTTGGGTTGCCCGCGACAATTTGGAGATGCTGGCAATCGGCACGCGGATGACTTGGCCCTTTTTTGAGATGACCATCAATTCTTCCTCACCGGTTAGGACGAATGAAGTTACCAGGTCGCCGGTTTTGGCCGTTATTTCGGCCACTTTGATCCCCGAACCGCCGCGATTCTGCATGCGGTATTCCTTAATATCGGTACGTTTACCGTAGCCATTCTCCATGACCACCAGCACCAAACGAACCACCGGCTTGCCGTCAGCGCCCAGGGCAGGTTTTTCGGACACCACATCCATACCCACCACTTCATCGCCGCGCTTCAAGCCAATCGCTTTTATCCCGGCAGCCTGCCGCCCCATAGCCCGCACATCTTTTTCTTTAAAGCGCACTGACTGGCCTTTTTTAGTCACAACAATAATCTCGTCGCTGCCGCTGGTCTTGGAAACCTTGCGCAACAAATCTCCCTTTTTCAAGGTGATCGCGATCAACCCGGAGCGGCGAATATTATCAAATTCATCGAGGCTGGTTTTCTTGGCAATGCCGTTCTTGGTCACGATAAGCAAATATTTGGCATCGTCGCCATTCGCATCTTTGGGTTTGGCAGCTTTTTCTTTTTCGGCAACAGAGCGGCCTAAAGACATGAAATAAAGCACTTTTTCCTCGGGCCCCAGTTCCAGAAAATTAACCAGCGCGCGCCCCTTGGCAACGCGTGCGCCTTCAGGGATCTCGTAGGCAAGCGTCTGGAAAACACGCCCCATGTCGGTGAAGAACAATATCCGGTCGTGCGTGTTGGCAACCAGCGACTGCTCCACAATATCATCACCGACAGTTTTTAAGCCGATAATACCTTTCCCGCCGCGGTTTTGGATCTTGTAGGTTTTAGGATCAATGCGTTTAATATAACCGGAGTTGGTCAGGGTGATGATCACCTCTTCGTCCGGGATCAAATCGGCCTCGGAGATCTCGCCGATCTTATGCACATAAACCTTAGTGCGGCGCTCGTCGCCGTAGGTTTCCTTGACTTTCGCGAATTCTTTTTTCATCACGATCTTGATCCGCGCCGGGCTTTTCAAAATTCCGGTAAGATCTTCGATCTTGGCATGAAGCTCTTTTAGTTCATTGTCGATCTTTTCCCGTTCGAGCTTGGCCAATGCCGCCAATTTGGTTTCCAGGATAGCGTTGGCTTGGATCTCGTCGATCTTGAAACGCTTCATCAAGTTGATACGGGCGTCGTCGCGATTTTCAGATTTGCGGATAATGCGGATCACCTCGTCGATATCGGCCAAACATTTAACTAAGCCTTCCAGAATATGCGCCCGCTCTTTAGCGCGGTCCAATTCAAACTGCGTGCGGCGGACGATCACCTGCCGGCGATGATTTAAGAAATGGGTCAGAACGTCGGCCAGATTTAAAACTTCGGGCTGGATCCCATCAACCAGCGCCAACATATTCAAATGGAAGGTACGCTGCAAATCGGTAAATTTATAAAGCCGGTTCAAAACTTTCTGCGGCTGGGAATCACGGTTGAGGTCAATGGCGATCCGCATTCCATCCTTATCGGATTCGTCGCGCACATCTTTGACACCATCGATCTTTTTTTCGGTGACCAGATTGGCAATTTGCTCCAGCAAGCTGGATTTTTGCACTTGATAAGGTATTTCGGTAATAATTATCTGATAGCGGTCAGTTTTTTCATTTTGAATGATTTCGGCCTTGCCGCGGCAGACAATGGGTCCCTTGCCTTGCGAATAGGCCGCAATGATCTCTTTGCGGTCAAAAATCTCGCCGCCTAGAGGAAAATCGGGCCCTTTTATAAATTGGAACAGATCTTCGGTGGTCGCTTTTGGCTCATCCAGCAAATAAGTCAGCGCGTCACAAACTTCGCCCAAGTTATGAGGCGGAATATTGGTCGCCATACCCACGGCAATGCCCAGCGAGCCGTTCAACAACAGCTGGGGCAAGGGCGACGGCAAAACCGATGGTTCCTTGCGGGTGCCATCGTAGTTTTCAATAAAATCAACCGTATTTTTATCGATGTCTTCCAGGGTCGCTTCGCCGACGCGCGACAAGCGAGCTTCGGTATAACGCATGGCCGCGGCCGAATCACCGTCGATGGAGCCAAAATTACCTTGGCCCTGCACCAAAGGGTAGCGCAAGCTGAAATCCTGCGCCAAACGCACCATCGTGTCGTAAACCGCGGTATCTCCATGGGGATGGTAGCGGCCCAAAGTGGAACCCACTACGGTCGCCGATTTGCGGTACTTAGCGGTATGGCGCAACCCCTCCTCCAACATGACATAAAGAATGCGGCGCTGGGCGGGCTTCAAGCCGTCGCGCACATCGGGCAGGGCGCGCGCCACGATCACCGACATCGCATAATCGATATACGAATCTTTCATTATCGACACGATCTCGGTGGCTTTGACCTGTTCGAATTCGAGCTTGCCTTGATCTTTTTCCGGTTTTTTCTTGTTGGCCATATTAATATCGAATTATGGGTTCAATACAATAATTTTTGCTTCTTCGGCAGAAATCTCTTTTTTCTTGATCGCCAACTTGGGCAGCGCTTCAAGCGCTCCCACCCCGGCGGCTTTCAAAAATTCCTCCAAATCACCGGCCTTAAGCTTTAATTTCGGGATCACGTAGTTCATGGGGATGGCAATACTGGGCTCGATCTGGGAAACGATCTTTAACGCTTCTTTGGCGCCGATGCCGGCACCATCACCCACCGGACACATCAAAATATCGATATTGCCAATTTTTTCTATCTGCCGTTGATTAAGCTCGGCTTCATTTAAATTACCCAAGTGGCAAAGTTTCATATCCTCACCCTCAAGAGTATAAATAACGCTCTGATTTTTGGCTTCGGCTTTCTCCGCTTCGGATTTGCCAAAATTGGAATCGATGCCGCGGATATAGATATCTTTGATCTCGTATTCCCCCGGCCCGTTAATGACAAAAGCGCCATTAATACCATTAGATTCGGAAGGATCCGCAGTATAGGCATTATTGGTAAGTAAAACGATCTGCGCGTCGGTCTTGGGAGTTTTGATGCCGGTTTTGGAATCGTCCAACGGATCGATCAAAATAGTCACATGATCGCCCTTCCCTTTGGCGATAATCACTTCGAAACATGATTGTCCGTGCCAGATGATTTGCATAGGAATAGTCTTTTTAAGTATTATCCAATCAAAAATAAACAGAGAAATTCGCCATTTCCATTGATTGAATATTACCATTAAACCGGCTGGAGTTCAAATTCACAAAATGAATCTCTCCGGGCTTACGCCATGAGGTATCTTCGTTAAAAGACAAACCGGCAGCTCAGGAGCCGAGCGCGGTTTTGATCTTTTCGAACGCGCTTTCAATAGCGTGCGAAAAATCGGCCAAATCCTTATCGTTGGGAATGGCCAGATCGGCCATTTTGATGCATTCGTTAAGCTGCTGCTCGGAGGTTGAAAGTGACTCCAATTCGATATCCTCAAGCCTTTTAAATTCCTCGAAGCTGACGACCTCCTTTTCGTGCTGCTTATTGCGCTTGATAATACGGTCGTACCTTAATTCTATGGGCGCGGCCACCGCCACTAGGAAAAAATTATTACGGCCTTTGAGTGCGGCCGCTTCCTCGGGGTTCCGGATGCTGGTCACCACGTAATCGCGGCCCGATTCCATGCGGGCCAACGCCCTTTGGCTTAAAACCGAGGCGCCAAAATCGCGGCGCAAGGAATTGCCGACTTCCCGGAAATTGGCGCGAATCGGCGCCAATCCCCTTTTGATGGTTTCTTCGCGGATAAAATCCGACAATGAAATATGGATAAACCCCTTATTGTCGATCAAGTATTGCGCAAAAGTGTCTTTACCTGAACCGTTATTGCCGGTAACGCCAATGATCATAAGTTAATTATTTAGCCAACCATAAACCAACATTGCGGCCAATGTTTTAATGGTTTGGATTATTTTCTTCCGATCCGTTCCTCGATCTCTTTTAAGATCTTGGCGGCCAAGTCCTTGCCGCCCAGCCCCAGCGCCAGACCAACCGAGATGGAAATGGTTACCACAATACCAATAAATATCACCAGGATGAGCGGCGCGATGATCTTTAGCTGGTACAAGATCGCCAAGGCCGCCAGCGTCCAAATGGTCCCCGACGCGACTTTGGCCAAAAAATGGGAATAGACGAATTTTTCCTTTTCCAGGTTGGCGATCAAGGTCATTTGGCAAAAATCAACCAGCAAGACCGCGGCGCAAAGGATGAAAAACGCAACAAAAATGTTGATAATATAAAGCAGCACGGCCAGGAAAAACTGGCTGATGGTCGCCAATTGGAGGATCCCGGCACTGACCATCAAAAAGAAAAGCAAAACACAGGCTTCGGCGGCCTTGCCGAAGATGCCGGCAATCGTGGCGCGCGGCCAGAACCGTTTCAACACCGACTCCCAGCCAAGCCTTTTCATAGCATGGTTTATTTTGGTGCGGGCAAATTTTTCGGAGGCTTTATTGCCGATCACATAGCCGAAATACCAGCCAAAAAATCCGATAATGGCGGCCGATACCAGGTCGAAGGTCGAGCTGGAAACGCGGTCGATGAAATTGTTGATAGTTTCCTGAAGCATATTTTAGAAGATTACCATTTTGCCTTGTGCAACCCTAGATCATAACCGAAGCGGTTAAAAAGCAGATGAAGGAAAAAGGTCATTACAAAAACCACTCCCCAAACCCACAGATCCCCCATTAAATATTTGCCGATGTAGGGTTCCAGGAAAATAAAACTGCCGATCGCGTAATTCGTCTGGTCCCAGGGCATAAACGAAGTGCCGGGGGCCAGACCCAAGCGCCGCTTGATGAACGCGGCCCCGAGATCTCCCGCCACCGCACCACCGGAAAGCAAAAGCGCAAATGCCCACAAATTTACCGATTTATAATCAAGCAGAGAAAGCTCTTCGGTCCAATTAAACTGGTAAAGCCACCATTGCAGCAAGGCCACGCCGATCCCGACGGCCATGGCGCAGATAACGCCGCGCCACGTTTTATGGTCGCCGAATATCCGCCGGCCGCGAAAGTTTTTTCCGAAATCGACGGGAACCGCCAAAAAATCGAAGATCTTGGCGTTCCTGACCAAAGGCGGCGTCATATTGGCAAAATAGGCCGGTAAAAAGAAATAAAGGCAGGAAATCACAAAAATGAAATTTGAGTCAAAATCCATAAGCCGCTCTGTTTATTGCTACAATAGCTTAATATGATAAAATTTCAAATATATTTTCAATACCTATGATCAAATGCGATCTGCATATCCACAGCAAATATTCGTTCGACAGCTTGGGCGAGCCGAGAAAAATCGTGAATACCGCCTTAAAAAGGGGCCTGCAATGCATCGCCATCGCCGACCACGGCAACATCAAAGGCTCGCTTGAGGCCGAGCAATATGCGCGATCAAAAAACCTGCCAATACTTATTATAATCTCCGAAGAGGTGAAATCAAAATCCGGAGATATTCTGGCGCTGAATATCAAAGAACCGATACCAGACCACTTGCCGGCCGAAGAAGTTCTGCAAACAATAAAAAACCAAGGCGGCACCAGCATCATCGCCCATCCGTTCGGCATTTGGTGCGACTTTAAGGAAAATCCGGCAAATTACCTAGGCAAATTCGACGGCGTGGAAATTTTGAATGCCTCGGTTTTCAAAGGCAACGAAACGGCCCGGGCGTTCGCGCAAGAAAATAACCTTCCCTTTACCGCCGGATCGGACGCGCATTTTGCCAACCGGTTCATCGGCAAAGCCTGGCTGGAGCTGCCGCTGGAATATTCGCCGGAATTGACGGCCGACCAAGTTATGGCCGCGATCAAGCAAAAGAACGGCAAAGTCGGCGGAAGCATGGCATCGTTTCTCGATAAAGCCATCGACCATCCCCTGCGCACACTGACAAAAACAAAAAATTTATTTTAAAACGATATCCGCCCCGGCAATGCCGGGGCGGTTTTGATATAAAAAGAAAAAGAATTTAACAACCGCAATATGCTTTTGATGTTTTTTTGTCGTTATTAAATATCTTTTCTGACAAAAGAGCTACTTTCCTTGTCCCGGTTATCCGCACCAAGACATATTTACCGACCCTTCCAATCGGATCCAGCGTTTTGCCCTGAAGCGGAATTTTAACCTTTGTTCCGGGCACGCGACCGTTCATTGGAGCGACTACCTTTTTAGCTTCTAAATTTTCCAGGTTACTCGGGTTTCTTTGCGAGATCATTTTTCCACCAAATAATATTAAACACAATCTTGAAGAATTGTAAATATCAACTCGTGCTTACGTTCTCAAAATGGGAGATTTTGCATTTCGGGCCAAAAAGCTTGCGAACTAATTTGGGGCGGGCGTCGGGCAAAAGATCGATGGCAATAACGTCGATGCGCCACGGAGAATCCAAAGGTATCTTATTTTGCGCCAGCCACATTTCGGCCGCCTTGGCAATCTTCCATAATTTGCGGCCATCGACTTTGTCCTGGGCCAAATACTTGCCATTGGCAACGATGGTCTTTACTTCGACAAAAACAAAACAACCGCGAATCTTGGCGATGATATCGATCTCGGCGATCTTGGGGCCGCCCTGCGCGCGCAAAAAATAATTGCGAGCCAGGATTTGATAGCTCTTGCCTTTTAGATAATTGGCGGCAATCCCCTCACCCTTGGCTCCGGTCGCTTTGGTACTTGCCATATTCTTTATCGAGGCGGTTCTTTAAGCGCCAACGCTTGATAATTTTGAACGCGACATATGACAGGATCGCGGCCACCGCCAACAAAATCAATAATGCCAACCCGATAAAATTATTAAAAGCTTCCCAAAAGTTTTTTCCAAAAAATTGCTCTTTTACGCGGGGCAAGACCGTAACCGTTCTTAAAAATTCGCCAATGGAAAGATCTTCGGTTTTTCCAACCGCCAATACATAATTACCGCTGTCCCCGGAGTTGCTGATCTCGACCGTATAATTTCCGGGCGGTACGTCCGCTTCGTATTCAGGCCCCTTGGCGTAATAATCATTGGCAAAGGGTTCGTAGGTAACAGTCCAAACAAAATCCGCTGAATCAACCTTGGCGAACAATTCGCCGTCGCGGTAAATATCGGCCGAATAATCTATTTTGCCGCCTTCGACCTGCGGCGATAACAGATTAACGTAAAGCAAAAACGGAGATGCCGATGAAATGGAATAAACTACCGGTTTCCCCGAAAGCCAGCCGTAATAAGCTTTGGAAATTTCGGGCTGGGCAACCTCAACGGCAATGCCCTCCCCCACAAAATAAGGCAAATGCGCCCGCGCCGAACCGGGCGCGAAAAAGAGCGCCGCCGCAATACCGAATACAGATACTAATGTTTTAAATCCCATAATTTAAGGATAGCAAAAAAGCCGGCGCCAACAAAGAATAGCCGCTCTTTACAACCCCGAAATTTGCGCAATAATGTAATGTATCATTACGGATTATGGACCAAAAGCAAAAATTGATCGTCGCTTCGTTATTGTTCGCGACCGCTTCAATATTTTCTATTGTAACGTTAATAAAAGAACAAAGCGCAAAAAACCGGCCCCTCGAAGCGGAATTGGTATTGTATTACGGCATTACCTGCCCGCATTGTAAAATTGTCGAAGATTATATTGCGAACAATGGCCTGGCGAACAAATTAAAGATCGAACAAAAAGAGATCTTCGAAAACCAGGCCAATCAAAGGGAAATGGCGCAAAATCTGGCGGCATGCGGCCGGCAGGAACAAGGCAATCTCTATGTGCCAATGCTTTTTGACGTAAAAAATCGCGCCTGCTACGGCGGCAAGGAAAACGAGGGCGCCCAACCCATAATCGAATTCTTAAAACAAACGGGCGGATCATGAAATACAAAATTCGAATCGCGGCATTAACGGCCGGCGCGGGCCTGCTCTTTGCCCAAAAAACTTTAGCCGTCTGCCCGGTATGCACCGTGGCCGTGGCGGCCGGCGTCGGCCTTTTCGAGTGGCTGGGGATCGATGATTCGATTACCGGCTTATGGTTGGGCGGATTACTGCTTTCGCTAAGCCTATGGACGATCGATTGGCTGGACAAAAAAAATTACCGTTTTCCTTTTAAAAAAATCTCTGTGACCGCGGCATATTATATTTTTACCTTGGCGCCGCTTTATTATTCCCGGATCGCCGCGGATCCCCGGGCATTTTTTGGATCCATGGCAAGCGATAAGCTGGCCGTTGGCATCATTGAGGGCAGTTTTGCGTTTTTTTTCGCCGCGAAATTGTATGAGTATTTAAAACAACGAAATAAAGGAAAAGCTCACTTCCCTTATGAAAAAGTCGCGCTGCCGGTGGCAACGCTAGCGCTGCTTACCGCGATATTTTATTTTTTAACAAAGTAAATCTATGGAAACAAAAACCGCCGGGCCAATAAATAATTTGGATGAATTCGTGGCCAAGTTCGACGAAATGAAGAAGAAAGACAAAATGGACTTGTCCAGCGACCAGGACTTGTCGATCGCGATCATGAACCTGGTCGGGATCGAAGAGCATTTCTTTTTTACCGCCCAAAAAACCGGCAAAAACGAGTATTACGATTTTCTCTACGAGGTGCGCGAAATGCGCAAAGAACTGTTAAAAAAGATCGTGGGCGAACCCGAAGGCGAAGTCTGGTGCATCTCCAAGCATTTGCTGGCGGCGTCTTACCGCCTGATGGAAGTGGGCACCAAGCAACTAACTATCGGTAAAAAAGAGGAAGCGCGCGGCCTGTTCGACAAATCGTTCAAACTTTACACCCTGTTTTGGGGATTAAATATGGGCGCGATCAAAACCGAGGATATAAAAAAGATCGACGACGGCGCGATCAACAAACACGATGCGGAGCCGCAAGGATTCATGGGAAAGCTAGGCGCAATGGTTAAAAAAGCGCTGAATTGCTGCATCGAGTAAAAGACATTTAAACATATAAAACAAACCATTAAAGCGAGTGCAAAAAGCTTTAAAAGTTAATATATCGAATGCAAATCAAAAAAGCGGCTTGCCGCTTTTTTTGTTCTTATTTAAATTTCGATCTTTTGTCCGGATTGCAATAGATAATAAAGTTGTTGCGCCGGCGGGTTTTGGGGATCGACCCGCAATACCAACGAGACCAAATATAGCGCCTTTCGCTTGGCATCTTTATCGTTATTGCCGGCGTTATCGGCGGCATACAGATAAGCCAATTTAAATTGCAGATTGGCATTTCCGGGAAATTTTGCCAGCGACTGCTCCAGCGACTGGCGCGCCTCATCGTAGCGTTTCATTTTAATCAGAATGCCGGCCATATTTTCGTGGGCCAGGTAATAATTCAAACCGGCGGCAATCCGGTATTGCGCCAGCGCCCCTTCTAAATCCCCGCCCCGTTCCAGCACCGCGCCCAAGTTATTCTGCGACGATGCCCACTTGGGTTGCAGCGCAATGGAGCGCCGAAAATGCTCCCCCGCCTCTTCAAAATCCTGGGACCTAAACAATTCGACGCCGTAATTGTTTTCCAGGTCAAAACTTCCCTGGGGAGAAATTATTGACGCCAATGCGATATCGCGGCCGTATAACGACAACCCGCTCTTCCAATCAGCGTTGCGGATAATGGTCCTGACGGCCAACGCAATAATTAAAACAATAAAAATTATTGCCGCGATCTTTTTCTTTTCGGCCGGAATATTTTGGATAACCCCAAAAGCCGCCATAACCGCGGCGGCAAGCAAACCGATTATCGGGAAATAAAGCCAGCGCTCGGCCATGGTCATATCGAGAGGAATAATATTCAAAACCGGCGCAAGGGTAACCACAAACCAAAGGATGAAAAACAAAATTGCCCGGGAGCGGTTTTTAAGAAGATAAAACACCAAGAATCCGCAAATTGCCAATAAGAACAAAAGGGCGGCCCAAAATTTTGGATCGGCCGCGGAGACCACCACAAAGTGGCGGGAAATCGAAAGTTCGGCTGGATAAAAAACAATGCCTAAGTACGAGAACACCTCGTAAGGAATAGTCAGCAATCTTTGCCATAGCGGCGCGTAATATATGGGCGCATAGTGCTCGGGAACCGCGGGCATCCCGGCAAACCGCAGGCGCAAAAAAAGATAAAACCCGACCGCGGCAGCGGTGGCAGCAACAAATTTAAAAAATAATATTTTGCTGGGTTTTGCAAACAGCAACAAATACGCCAGCATCAGAAAAAGCGCCATGATGGCGCTTTCTTTCGCCAAAAGGGCTAAAAATACAAAAACAAAAGCAGCAAAGAACAACCGGTTCTTGAGATTTCGGGCGGAAAGCGACCGAACAAAGAAGGCCATTGCCAAAAGCGAAAAGAAAACGTAAACGACTTCGCCGATACTACCCACGTAAGCCACGGATTCCACGTTGGCCGGATGGACCGCAAAAATCAACGCAGTGAAGAACGCGGCCAGATTTCCGGATGGAAACCTTTCCCTATCTAAGATCTTTTTCAATAAATAGAAAACCAGAAATGCATTTGCGATATGGAAGATAAGCTGCATCAAGTGGTACCCAAAGGGATTCAATCCCCAGTAAGCATAATTCCAAAAATAAGACAAAGTTACCAGCGGACGGTAGAACCCCCCCGACAAGCCGGCGCCGCCGGCATAGAAAGTGCTGGATTTAAAAACCATGCCGATGTTGTTCCAATCGCGGATGACAGTATTGTTCACTACCTGTTCTTCATCGTCCCAGACAAATTGGTTGAGCTGGGCGTTGGCGTAAACAAAAAAACACGCAAGCACCAGAACTAATGCGACAAATTTATTGCTTTCGATCTTTTGCAGGAAATTATTGAAAAAATATGCCATGCATTGATTTTATAACAAAATTCCGAGTTTAAAAGCCGCCAGACAATTAACAGGCAGCGAGACTAATTTAAACACGGGCGCCCCCGGCCGCTTTTTCATCAAGATTTTTCAGATCCAAAGCAAATTCACCCATCGAAATCCGGTAAGCAAGCCGCGAAGGAAACGCAACCTCAATCCCGGAGGAAAGCTCGATCTTAATTTTGGTTTCTGCGGGCGATCCATTCCCGGCCGCGGCCGCCATCGCCTGAGGCAAACGGACCGGCGCCGGACCGGCGCTTCCTTCCGCAAAATTGCTTTCTTGGGTAGTACTCGGATCAACAACGCGCCCGTTTTTTATCAAACTGGAAAATTCCAATGTTTTTATAAAATTTTGCGCGGCGGCAGGAGCGGCTTTTGCGGTAATTTTGTAATCGGACGCCAAAAGGGTTGCCATATCCTTGGGCAGCGCTTCCCCCAGAAAACGAACAATGAGGGCGCGGTAGAGAGCGGGGCGGGAGGCGGCTTGGGAAATCTCTAAAACGCTTGTTTCCGGGGAGGAAAAAATGTTTTTGGCCAATTCGGTGAACAAATACCTCCCGGCAATACGGGAAACCAAGCCAAAATGCGCCAGCGCCCCGACCTTGCCGGACGCAGCCCCGGAAAACGATGCGTACCCCATTCCCCGCGCCAGCGCTTCACGCGAATGCGGACCAGGTCCAAGATTATCAACGACCATTATGGCCGCTTCAATAGCTTCGGGAAGCGACAGCAATGGATAGGCCGCGCTGCGCTTCTTTTTCCCCAGTTTTTGAGCCATTTATATTTTTTTATCTTTTTTTATCTTAACAATTATAAAAATACCAAGCAAATGTTATTTTATTGCCCGATTTATGCCTCGATTCACTATTAATCCCCAGCCATTTTGAGTTTTCCACATTATATAAGATAAAAATAATAATTTTATCTTTTTTAAAGATAAAATAAACAATAACCTACTGTGGCTTTCCTGTGGAAAACTTTTTGCGAAGCCGCCGATGGGGAACCAAAAACACCCTTTCGGGTGTTGAAAGCGCGGAGCGTCCGCCGGGTTTCTTTCTAATTTTTCCAACGAATACTGATTTGCGTAGAAAACCTTACCAATTTGTGGACCTGATCGGAGTTGAACCGACAACCTCCCCCATGCCATGGGGGCGCGCTGCCATTGCGCCACAGGCCCAATCACGAATTTGATAATACAATAATTTTTTGATTTTGCAACCTTTGAATTCTGTGCCCCCGCCAGGAATCGGACCTGGATCTAGAGCTTAGGAGTCTCTCGTTCTGTCCATTGAACTATGGGGGCGTAAATAAAGAATCAGTTTATCGAAATTATATTTTTAAATTTTCCGTTACGCGAGCAAGTCCGGGGCCCGCCTCTGGACAAGCAATGAATTGGCAAAAAGATTACGCACAACCGCGATGGCACAAGCGGAGTTTAACAAAAAATAAGCTTGTTGGCAACGATTTTCAATGATAGAATTAGGGCAACTGTCTTAAGATCCCAAGGATATAAGGACCATATATTTAATTTAAAATTTATGCCAAAAACACCTCGCTCCCCGATCGTTGCTGTTGCCAAGAAGGTCTGCCCCGCGGTCATCACCATTGTTGTCTCCAAAGATGTTTCCCGGGTCGAGGGTTTTTATTTCGTGCCGCTGGGCGACCAGCAAACCGTAGTACCCAAGATCAATAACTCCAAAGAAAAAACCAAGGTTGGCGGCGGTTCGGGATTCATAATTTCCCCGGACGGTTACATCCTCACCTGTGCGCATGTAGTGGATGACGTGGATGCCAGCTATACCGCGATCGTCGACCCGGAGCATAAGTATACCTGCCAGGTTTTAGCAAAAGATCCGCTGATCGACGTGGCGATCCTTAAAGTAGACGCCGAAAGGCTCCCGTGCTTAGCCATGGGCAACTCGGCCAAGATACAGCTAGGAGAAGAAGTCTTAGCGGTCGGCAACCCAATGGGAGAATTCGAAGATACGCTCTCGGCCGGGATCGTTTCGGGATTGAGCCGCAAGATCACTGCCTATGGCGGCAGCAAAATGCATGAAACCAGCCTTAGGGGCCTGATCCAAACCGATGCGGCAATAAACCCGGGCAATTCAGGCGGGCCGCTGGTAAATATGGAGGCGGAAGCGATCGGCATCAATACGGCTATGGTCATGGGCGCGCAAAGCCTGGGATTCGCAATACCCGTAAACTATGCCAAGAAAATGCTCGAGGAAGTGCATAAATACGGCAAATTGAAGCGGCCATTCATGGGCATACGCTATGTGATCCTCAATCCGGAGATCGCCCAAGCCAATAAGCTCCCCGTAGATTACGGAGCATTGATCGTGCGCGAGACCTTTGGAGAACCGGCCGTCATCCCCGGCAGCGCCGCCGACCTGGCCGGCTTGAAAGAATATGATATCATCCTTGAATTTGGAGGACAGAAAATATCCAGCGAGCGGCTGCTGACCGATATCTTGCAGGATTGCAAGATCGGCGACGAAATTCCGATGATGGTGATGCGCGAAGGAAAGATCATCAAACTGGGAATTAGGCTTTTGGAAAGAAAAAATTGCTAAACCAGCAATACCAGATTACTCGCCCCCGGTACCGGAACAATCAATTTATTTTTTCTATGGACGCCGTAGATCAATAATTTTTTTGTAATTAGGTATGGCTCTTTCCAGCAGAGCCAGGCATTTGAGGTTACCAAAATACACCGAATGGGCTTCGGCGTTTTAAATGTGGCAAGCCAAGAGCTTAGCGTCTTGGGATCCAATAGCAATATCGGGAGCGGGGCGCCCATCACGAGTTTCGAATGCCCCCTACCCGCGACTTTCGAAAATTTTGAAATTTTGTTGCGAACCCGTGATATAAAATTCGGGTTCTTCCCGCTTTTTTACCAAAAAACGCGCCACATTTAGCGCGTAAAATTTTAGATATTTCCTTCAATCTTCAAGCAAAGAAATTTGCCTTGCCGCGCCTCTCCCCGACAGGCGCGGCAATTATGGAGCAATATTTTCCGTACTGCTCGCGCTTTCCGGCGCGATCATCTCCGCGGGCAATCCCGGAGCAATTTCGGAGGTTGCGGACGCCGACTCCGAGGTTGTCGTCGCGTTATTAACTACCGGTTCGGTTTTAGGATATTCCTTAACCGTAGTCACGGCCGCGCCGCTGGTTCGCAAAAATTGCTCCAGTTGATCGCCGGTCACGCAAATATCATTTCCGGCGCTATTCTTCAAACACATCTGCTTGCCTTGGATTTGATCAATCGTCGCTTTGCCCGCCACCACTTCTTTTAAGCTTGCCACACCATCTTTTACGGCTATCCCCAGCGAATTTAGACTATTTAGCAGCCAATCGGACAACCCGCCCTGCGGGCCAGCCGCAACGGTTGAGGAGGTATTGCTGATCGTGCCTGCGGGTCCTAAAATCAGCTTCAAGCCGTCGATTTCCTTTTGCTGGTCTTTTATTGCCTGCACCATCGCGGCCATGATACCACGATCGGACAGGCCGATAGGATTGCCTTGGCCGTCAAAGCTGGCAAACAGCGGATTGACCTTGGCAACTTCCTCGGCAATGAAACCTAGCTTAACCTTATCATCGCTGTCCCAGTTATAGACAAAAGTTTTGGGCTCAAGCTGAATTATTTGGTCCAAGCCGTAATTTGCCGATGCAATATTATGCTTGATGACTTCCGAAGAACCCGTGCAGGCCGCCCCGGAACTGTAAGAAACAACACCGTTAGCATCACGGCACAGGAATCCCGCACCCGCGCCGGCAGGCAAGCCCGCCATCAACACCCCCGCGTCGAACGTAGAAGTGGCGGTTGCGCGCATTGTTCCGGAAATATCTAATTTATAAGTCGGCGCGGTCGTGCCAATGCCGACGTTGCCGTCATTACGGACATACAACGCGGATGTAGAGCTGGCGTTCATTATATTCATCGCGGCGGTTGCAGAAGTAATGCCTGCCCCAACCACATCGAGCCGCGTCCCGGGCGAAGCCGTCCCGATACCGATGCTGCCCGCACCCACGCTAGTGCCGGTACCAAATCCACCGGCAGCAAAGATGAGATTGCCGATAGACAACTGGCTTGATCCGGCGACAGCTGGCGCTTCAATATCATAGCCAATGAGAATATTATTAGAGCCGGTGGTCAGATTGTCGCCGGAACGGTAGCCCAGCAAAATATTATTTGAACCGGTGGTCAGGGCATATCCGGAATAATAGCCAAATAAAGAATTATTGGAAAAAGAATTACCATAGACACCATAGCCGGCACCCCTTCCAACAATAGTGTTATAACTACCAGAAACAGTGAAATTACCAGCAGTATCGCCGATAGCCGTATTGTAACTTCCAGTAGTGCTGTTTAAAAGCGCGACGCCAAGGGCGGTATTATAACTTCCTGTGGTATTGTTATACAGGGGCTGGTAACCGATAGCCGTATTATAGGTGCCGGTACTGTTCGAATACAAAGTGTTCATGCCATACGCGCTGTTAAAATTACCACTGCTATTGGTATAAAGTGATTGATAACCGTGCGCGGTGTTAAAATAACCCGTACTGTTAGAATAAAATGCTTTATAACCGACCGCCGTGTTCCAATAACCGGTAGTATTGGCCGCTCCACTACCAAGACCGATGAATGTGTTTGCTTTGCCGGTGTTCCCGCCTATATTACTTAAATTGTTTCCCCCGTCTCCCAAAACAAAAGAACCAGCAAAAGTTGTTTGATCCGGCAAATACGCAATAACGGTGCCATTTTGCGCCAACTTGCCGGCCACATCCAACTTTTGCACCGGCGCAGTGGTACCAATACCGACATTGCCAGCGTTGTCAATCCGCATTTTTTCCGTGAATCCAGAACCACCATTATCGTTAGCAAAACCAAACCTAAGATTTCGGGCTGTTTTCCAAATAACAGCAGGATCATCTCCACTCATCCCACCATATAAAGATAAAAGATACGAATTATCAGAATTGCCTACCGATAAAAAAGTAGGTGTAGTAGCATTAATACCTCGTATATCAAGCTTGGCAGTTGGCGTGGTCGTGCCGATGCCGACGTTGCCACCTCCTATTCCATTTAACGAAATAATCCCATTCGCCGCCGCCGCCGAATCTATTCTTGCCGCTCCTGAAGCATCCTTCCAAAGTCTTAGTGTACCGCCAGCGACATTAGTCAAAGTAATACCATTATCAACTGAATCCGCAGATTGAACAATTTGTAATTTACCGAGTGTTGGTCCCGTCGTGCCGATGCCGACGTTGCCCGAACTTTGCTGTACGTACATTTGCCCAGCATTAAAGTTAAAGTTACCACTATTATCAATTGCTAATCTAGTATTACTACCGCCTGACTGCAAATAAAGATTGGCATTAATCCCCGACCTCAATAATAAAGGTTTATTTGCCGCACTTGTAAACACAGCATTATCACCATTGAGTACAACCATATCACCGTTATCACCGCTCGCGCCTATGGAAAGCAATGTGGTGCCGCTTGTACCTTGTATATCCAACTTCGCCCCCGGCGCGGTCGTGCCGATGCCGACACTGCCTGAATCAGTAATGCGCAATTTGCTGGCATTGTCGCTTCCGCGAAAATCATATGTCATCGCATTCGACGATGAAGAAATAGTGAACCCGTTGGTCACTCCGCTCACACCGACTTCAAATAAATTTGCCGTTCCGCTGCCTACTACATCTAGCTTATATAAAGGCGCGGTCGTCCCGATGCCGACGTTGCCGGTATCTAAAATTCTCATTTTTTCATCACCGGCAAAATTTCGGAAAATAATATCCTGTCCCGTAAACCGTGGCCCATAGCTCAAACTTCCTACCTTAGAACTAAGGTAAATACTGCCACTATAAATATCGCCAGAAATAGTCATACCCGCCGAGTGAATAGCGCCATTTACATCCAACGGATAAGCGGGCGCCGCCGTCCCAATACCTACATTCCCCCCAAAAGTGGACGTGGCACTGGCGTTCAATGTACCGCTCACATCCAATTTGAAAGAGGGGCTTGTCGTGCCGATGCCGACGTTGCCATCATTTCGAACATACAATAATGAACTATTAGTTGAATTCGTAACATTAAGAGATGACCTAGTATTATCAGCTGTTAGTCCCTTGATCACCAACCTTGAATTAGGATTTGTATTAGTGCCGATACTAACATTACCCGCAGATTCCGTTGGAAAAAAAACAATCGGATTGTTACCCCCATATGTGCCAATTTTAAAATATGCTGATGGCGTTGATACATTATAGACCCATCTAAGATAGGATAAACTTGTAGAACTTTGCCCGAAAAATAAAGCCGAATCGCCCGAAGAATTACCTATAGAAACCGTATTATTGGGTACGCCCGATGCTCCCGTTGAACCATCGCCGACAACTAAACGATTAGCCGGTGCGGTCGTGCCGATGCCGACGTTGCCCCCGGATTCGTACAAAACCGAATTACCCAAGCTGGTGCCGCTGGTGAATTTGGGCAGATAGTTCGCGGTGCCACTTATACCAGAACCCGTGGCTAGGGCGGCGCCGTTCCATTTGAGCGTTCCCGAATCATTGTAAAGAGCCATGCTGGTATCACTGGGAACGGAATTGGCAAGCTTGATACCACTACCCGCGATCTCTACTAATCCATTGTTGGAATTAAGAATAAGATTGCCGGTAGTGGTATTAAGGGTATTGGTCTTGGCGGTAACATTATCGGCCTGCATCGCATAGCCACTCCCCGTATTGGTACTCGTTAAAGTAGAGCTGGCGCTCGCAGAAGTAAAGCTGGCTGCGCCAGTATAGGCTTGGCTGCCGGTCACGCTAAAATTGCCGCGCACGGTCAGATCGTGCTCGGCGGTAAGATTCTGGACGTTGGCGTCGCCGTTGGCGCCAATAGTAAAACTGCCGGCGCCGATATTAAGAGTGGTGCCAAGAAGGTTGGCGGGTAAAGTATAGGCTTGGCCCACGGAATAGTTGGGGCGGTCGGAATCCAGCTGACGCAATAACAGATTGACTTTATTTTTGGTATCTTCGTCCACCACCACGGTGTTGGTGTGTTCGGTGACGGTGTTGGTATGAATGGTCTGAATCTCTTTGGTTTGGATCTCCTTGGTGGGATTGATATTCTGGATGATGGCAGGGTTGGGATTGGAATTCGCCGCCAAAGGGTGGCTTTCGGCATATCCGCCCGCCGGCGGAGCCGAGGTCTGGCCTCTATCAACTGCGTTTAAATTGGTCTTGGCGACTTCCGTATTGCTGGTAGCATCGGTGTTTTTGTTTGAAGATTGGTTATTAATCGGTTGATCATCAAGGTTTGGCGCGGGAGCGGCTGCCGGGCAGTTAATGCCAAAGAAACACGTGACTCCCTGCCAGAAGGAAGCCAGGCTGGCTTGGGCCGAATCAAAAAATCCGGCCTGCGTGGGTTGCGGGATGAGTGAATAACCAAAAAATACTAAAAAGGCAAGCGCAATTTTAGGTAAAAATTCTGGGTATTGGTTATATTGATTTCGAGCCATGATCCTAAAAAAACCACCTGTCCCTAACGATATTGTCTATTATAATTATATCTTGTTTGGAATAACACAACAACTCTAAAAATCTCCCTAGATCCCCTTCACCCAAAGATTATCTCAAATAATATTACTAAAACAAAAACGGCCGAGTAAGGGCCGTTTTCCAATACTTATTATGCCCGGTTTAATTTAGGGGCAACGATCGCCATGTAGATCGCGGCCAGCGCCACTAGATCGTAGACGATCTTTGCCACCACGGGGACCGAAGAAAACAGCTGCGCCACCAGGTCGTATTCAAAAAGACCAACCAATCCCCAATTAAGGCCGCCCACAATCAAAAGGGTTAGGGCGGTAATATCGATCCAATTAAGTTTCATAATTTTTTATAAATTAAAAAGATTTATGACCTTTTGATCATTAGACTTACTGCTTAAATATTTATCTACTGCAACACGCTTGTTTTGGCTGCGAAAAACTTATTGCTCGTCGACAGATTAATCTTAATATGCCTTTTTTGTTTTCGTTAAACGAAACTGCAAGCAGACGCGCTTCGTTTTTCTCGCATATTCCGTTATGCGGAATTGCTTCTGCCCCAAAACATGAGTGTTTCGTTGCGAAAAATATTTAAGTATTAAGTCTATTCTATTATATCTTTGATTTCTGACAAGGACATTAATTTTTTCCAGGCAATGTTTTCCAGGTGCGGGTCATAAGGCGCGATCGCAATCCCTTTGGTTATTTTAAATACATCGATATCATTTTCGCCATCGCCAACAAAATAAACATCCGCGGGATGAATTTGGCGCGCTTGCGCTAAACCGGCGACTACTTTAGCCTTCCAAGGATTCTGGTTGCTGGAGTAGTTTATACGGCGAAAACGCCCATTTTCATCAAATTCCAAAGAGGAGTGCGCGCAATACCCGGACGCGCCGATCCGGCCCGCAACGTCCGCGACATGGGTATCGATCGCGCCGGAAACCAACCAAACCTCGTAACCCTTTTTCTTGAGCCAGCCAATAAGCTCGACCGCCCCCGGTTTAAGCGCAATTTGCGAAAAAATTTGGACAATATATTCCCGATTGGCGAGTTCGCTTGTGCGAAAAATTTCAGAAACCCGCGCCTGTGCCTCTTCGAAGGAAACTTTACCGGCCATCGCATTCCGGTAAATCGCCATTATCTCGCCCAATGGGCAGCCCAGGCCCTTGATCAGGGTAATAAACGAAGTTTTGTCTTCCACTAAAGTACCATCGACATCAAAGCAGATCAGTTTTTTTTCGGGCATAATCGTCAAATTATTATATCTATCTAAAAAAATCCAAGATCGAGGCGCAGGCATTCATATTCCCATTGGACAAGTCCGACTCCGGCAAACGGAGATTTTCGACGACCGCCGCAACGATCTGCTGGTGGTCGCGCGCCATAATACCGTAATTGTATTTGGCGATGAATTCCGCGTTACGCTCTTCCTGGCCCGGGATCGGATCGGTCATGATTATTTTCTTACCCAAAGCCAGGCATTCGGAGATCACCAGCCCCCCGGGCTTGGTCACCACCACATCGGATATTTTCATATACTCGTCGATGCGCGCGGTCCAATTGACCAATTTAAAATTCCGGCGCGGCAGAACGGATTCTTTTATTTTTTGGCAGAGCTGGTTGTTGCCGCCGCAAACCGCGATCAAATTGACCTCGGGATCAAGCCGCAATATCCCCTCCAAGGCCGGGACCACAAAGTCCTTAGACAGGCGGCTGATAAATAGAACCGTTTTGGCGCCGTTATCAAACCCCAAACGGCGCTTTATTTTTGCTTTGTTGTAATTTTGATAGAATTTTTGGTCTACCGGAATACCAGAGATCTCGATCTTCTGCGAATCAATACCCACCCGGACCAAGTCATCTTTGACTTCGGGAATCGCCACGAAATAGCGGTCGATAAGAGGCACATTGTAATAAGAGTGGCCGTGATAATCGGTGACCACAACCGCCAGGGGTATATTGGGAAATATTTCGCGGCACGGCGGCGCCACCATGGGCGCCGGAATAACATTGGTAAAGATTACGCCGCTCAAGTCGAGCCGGCGCAAAAAACGGCTTATCCGGCGCCGGAAAAGCCTTTGGAAACCATTGGCCCGGCGGAATGCCGCCGAAACCGGCTCTTTGTCGAACGTGGAATAAACCGTACCCCAGGCCGAAGGCAAATGGTCGTTGGTGATCTCGTAAAATATTTCGAAAAATTTACCCAGAGCCGGTTCGATCTGGCAAAGATCGGCGTGAATAATTTCAATGCCGGCCAGGCTGTTTTTAGCGTATTCTTCCAATGCTTGGGCCGCCTTGATATGTCCCCAGCCCGCCTTCATGGAGATTACCAGAATTTTTTTTGCCATAACCCAAAAAGTTAACCGCAGCGATCGGCTTCGCTCCTTTCGATAATAAATGCGCGCAAAGAATTATTTTCCGCGTCATTGGTCCCCCAGGGATCATATTGGGTCTGGTGCGAAAAAACCGCGCGGCCCGCGTTTTTCCATTTTTGCACCACGATCTTGTTCACGAGCTTGTCGACGTCCTCATCTTTCCATGATTCCAAGTGCAATTGCTGGCGCACCCATTCAAAAGACATGGCCCAGATGATCTTTGTTTTCCATTCGCGGGTGTCGGAAATGAAATAAACCCGGCCCCAATAGAAGCGTTCCCGGTCGTTCTTCTTAAATTTTTCTTTGACGATCTTCATTATTTTTTTGGTTTTCCATTCGCGGCAAAATAATTTTTGCGGTCTGCTACTAACAAATACAGCACGTATAAATTTACGGCGGGCCAAATATAAACAAAAATCGCCTCGGGACCGCTCCAATCAATTTTTGCGAAAAAAAACAAAGAAGCGGCCATAAAAACCAAATACGCCGCCGCAAAATACCAACCACCGCGCATTCGCCGGCGAACAAACCACGATGACGAAATATAACCGGCAACCAATAAACCGAACAAAAGCGCTCCACCCCAAGAACCAGCGGAATTATCCGCCAAAGCCATCCACGCTTGCCAAAGACAAACTATCAACGGGAAAAAAGCCAGAATCATCATGTTGTGCGCGGCCCTTTCGGTTTTGGTTAAAAATTTTTTTTGGTTTAAATCCATCTTATTTTTTAAAGCGGGGTGTTGCCGTGCTTGCGGCCGATCTTTTCCTCGCGCTTGGTCAAAAGCGATTCCAATAAGCGCGCGACAACCGTCCGGGTATCTTTTGGATTGATTACCATATCCACCTGCCCCAGGCGGGCGGCGGCGAACGCGTCGTTATACTGCTTGATCTCTTCGGCTTTTAGCTGCTCGATTTTTTGCGGTTCTTTGGATTCGGCGATCTCGCGATGATAAATGATCTTAGCTGCCTGTTCGGGCCCCATCACCGCGATCTGCGCACCCGGCCAGGCCAAAACGCGGTCATATCCCAAGTTGCGACTGGCCATGGCAATATACGCCCCGCCAAAGGCCTTGCGCAGGATCACGCTGATCTTGGGAACCGTGCTTTCCGCATAAGCGTATAAAACCTTGGCGCCGTGGCGGATGATGCCATTATGCTCCTGATTGGTACCAGGAAGATATCCGGAGGTATCGACCAAATTTATCAAAGGAATATTGAACGCATCGCAAAAACGCACGAACCGCGCGATCTTATCGGAAGAATCAATATCAAGGACGCCGGCCATGATCTTGGGCTGGTTGGCCACAATGCCTACGGTATGGCCATCGAGACGGGCAAATCCCACAACCGCGTTGGCCGCGAATTCCGGCTGCAATTCCAAAAAAGTGTTCTTGTCGGCAACTTCATCGATCACTTCCCGGATATCGTAACCTTTGGTCCCCTCTTCGGGAACAATTTCCAAAAGTTTGACGCTGTCTTCTTTTTCAAAAAATTCCGCCAAAATGCTTTTGGTGCGGGGGGCGTCGTCCATATTATTGGCCGGCAGATAACCTAATAATTTTTTAACCCCGGCGAAACAGTCTTTTTCGGAATCAAAACGAAATTGGGCGCATCCGGATTTAGCGCAATGCGCGCCGGCACCGCCCAAGGCATCAAAAGTCACAACTTCCCCGGTGACTTTCTTGATAACCTCCGGCCCGGTAATGAACATCTGGGAAATATTATCGACCATGAAAATAAAATCCGACAACCCGGGCGCGTAGCACGCGCCGCCGGCAGACGGACCGACGATCACGGAGATTTGCGGCACCACTCCGGACGCCTTGACCATAGCATTGAATATGCCCGCATAGCTATCAAGGCTGGCCACACCTTCCTGGATCCGGGCACCGCCCGAATCGATGATGCCGATTACGGGACAGCCCGTTTTGCGCGCCTGCTCGATAACTTTGACGATCTTTCTGCCATGCATTTCGCCAAGGGATCCGCCCATTTTGGCAAAATCCTGGCTAAAAACGCAAACCTGGCGGTTGCTGATCTTGCCAAATCCCGCCACAACCGCATCGCCGGCAACTCTCTTTTTGTCCAAGCCCAGTTGGGTAAACCTGGTCTCAACAAACGGGTCGAGCTCGACAAATGTTGCCGGATCGAGCAATGCATCGATCCTTTCGCGCGCCGTCAATTTGCCTTTTTGGTGCTGTTTTTCGGCAAGTTCGGAATTTTCCAATTGGGATAAATTTTGGTTGAGCTGGTCGATTTCTTTTTCGAAATTCATATTTTTAGATATATCTTTAACTTTATTATTGGCTTATGGATTTAAAAACGCTTTGTAGCTGCGTTATAATCTGTTCTAAAATCGAATTATTGTCAACGTCTTTACCCAGCTCAATCCTTAAAGAGGTGGCCGTTTCGCCGAGCGGCCCGGAAATCGAAGAGATATTAGTATTCACGCCAATACCGATCACTGAAGACCTGACCTGGCCGGCAATAACGTTCTCGGTCATAATACCGCTTATTTTTTTCCCATTAAGATAAACATCATTGGGCAGCTTTACCATCGGTTCGACCCCGAATCCATCTTTTATCGCATTGGCGACGCAAAACGCAGCCAAAATCGTCAATATCTGCAGATCATCGATACTTCCCTTGGGCAAAACCACGGAAAAATACAAGCCGCCTTCGGGAGAAAACCAAGCATTCCCCTTCCGGCCGTACCCTCCACCTTGCGATCCAGCCACAACCACAGTCCATGGGGCAGCCCCGGAGGCGGCCAATTCCTTAGCTTTAGTACTGGTGGAATCCAGATCTTTAAATTTCCGAAGTGTAAAGTTTGCCATTTGTTTAATAAGACCTCTTTAAAAAGTTATGCCAGCAATATCATAATATCGCCTTCTTTTACTTTTTGGTCTTTAGCGATTTTTATTTCTTTTATTTTACCTTCGCATTCGGCCAGAATTTCGTTTTCCATTTTCATTGCCGAAAGCGTCAGTAATTTTTGTCCAGGTTTTACGATATCGCCTACCGCCACCGAAATTTCCGAGATGGTACCGGCCAAAACCGCGCGCACTTCCTTTGACGACAAGTCGCGCTTGGGAAGTATGGTTTGGGGAACGGCGGCGGTTTGCGGCTCGTCAATGGCGCCGTAGGAAAATTCTTTGCCGTTTACGGTAATTTTCATGCTTTCGCCGCGCTCGGCAATATCCACCTCATAATCCCTTCCCTGGCTGTTGAATTTAAACTTCATATGAAATCAAAATTAATATCACACTAGTCTCCAACTTTACCGCTTTCAAAAGCCTCCATCCGATCGGCCATTACCCATTTTGATACTGCCGGCGACATCCCTCCCGATGCCTGAACGGAATTTTTTACTTCCAGATAGATGGCGCGCGCAATATCGGCGACTGCCTGCTCTTCAAGATTCTTGTGGTTGCAGACCATTTTCTTCTGCAAATAAGGCTTGAGCATCAGCTCGCGCACGATGCCGCTTTTTTCGATGAAATTGGTATAAAAATCGCCGCGCAAAAAATCTTCTTTTTCCAAAAGCAAATTGAAAAACGGGATCGTAGTCGCCACGCCATCAATAACCGTTTCCGAAAGGGCGCGCTTTAATTTCACGATCGCCGCATCGCGATCTTTGCCGTAGGAGATGACCTTGGCCAATAACGAATCGAAATAAGGATAGATTTCTTGGCCGTCCTGCAGAAAACTATGAACAAAAACCCCCTGCCCTTGCGGCGGAATGTATTTGGCAACCGTTCCCGGAGAAGGAATGAAATTTTTTTGCGGATCTTCGGCGTTCACGCGCACCTCAATGGCCCATCCGTTCTGGTAAATGCTTTCCTGGCCGAAAGCAATCGACTCTCCCCGCGCGATCTTGATCTGCTGCTCCACAATATCGATGCCGGTAACCGCTTCGGTAACCGGATGCTCAACCTGGACGCGCGGGTTGACTTCCATGAAGTAGTAATTCTTGTCCTTGTCGAGCAAGAATTCCACGGTGGCGGCGCCTTGATAGCGGAGATGCTCGGCGATCTTCACCGCCCAAGCGCCCATTTCAGCGCGCAAGCGGTCATCCAGCGCGGCCGAAGGCGATTCTTCGACCAGTTTCTGGAAGCGGCGCTGGACCGAACATTCGCGCTCGCCCAAATGCACCGCCTTGCGACCATCGCCCAATACCTGGAATTCGATGTGCTTGACTTCGGGCAAATATTTTTCCAGAAAGAAATCGAAATCGTCGAACGCGCCCGCGATCTGGCGCTGCACGCTCAATGACAACGCGGTCAGTTCTTCGAAATTCATTTCCCCGGTAACTACGCGGATACCCATGCCGCCGCCGCCGCGCTGCGCTTTCAAGATAAAGGGTGGCTTAATGCGCTCGGCCCACTTCATCAGGTCTTTTTTATTCTTGATCGATTGGTCGGAAGCGGGCACGGTGGGAACGCCGATCTTTTTAGCAATCTTTTTGGCTTCGATCTTGTCCTGAAGCGCGCGTAAAGTTTTAAAATGCGGACCAATAAATTTAATGCGGTTGCGTTCGCACAAGAGCGCGAATTGCCAGTTTTCCGAAAGGAATCCATATCCGGGATGGATGGCATCCACCTTGGCGGTTCGGGCGATCTCGATGATGCGATTCTTATCCAAATAACCCGCCGAACCTTCTTTTTCCAAATAATAAAATTCGTCGGCAAGAGTAGTTTCCAGGAAATTTTTTTCCTGGCCAGGCATCGGGCAAAGTGCCACGGTCTTAATACCCATTTCGCGGCAAGTACGCAAAATGCGCAATGCTATTTCTCCCCTATTGGCAATGAGAATCTTATTGATCGGCATTTTCTTTGGCCAGCTGGCGTACCCTGGCTTCTATTTTTTTAGTGACATCGGCGCATAATTTATGGTATTCCTCGGAATCCTTGCCCAGCTTGGCGGCGCGCTCCCTTTCTTTGGGAAAATCGAGGGGTTTACCGATCGCAATGCGCGCGGTTTTTTTGAATTTCAAACGGCCATGGGGCGGCAATAATTCCTGGGTTCCGGCAAGTGCCACCGGCAGCACCGGTACCCCGCTATCCAAACACATTTTCCCCACGCCGGGCTTGAATTCGCGCATCACGCCGTCATAAGCACGGCCGCCTTCGGGATAAATAACCACGCAGTATCCTTTACCCAACAGCTTTATCGCGGTCGCAATCGCTTTTCTTTTTGATTCGTCGCTCTTGCGGTTGATCGGGATCACTCCGCCGTAAAAATACATGATGCTGCGCCAAATCTTCTTAAATCCGGTATACTGGTCAACCTGGCCGATAAAAGTGAATTTGCGCGGCGTGATGATGTAGCCGCTCATAAACCAATCCATATGGCTTAAATGATTCGATGCCAGAATGAAATTATGCTTCCGGGGGATATTTTCCCAGCCTTTGATGTCTTTGATCAGCATATCCCTGACCGCGCGGCCCAATAACATGCGGGATAAAGTCGATATGAACTTATTCATATAAATTCGATGGATTTATTCGGAAATAAAAACAAAAAAAATTAAAACCGATGGCGGGGCTTTTAATTCTCGCGAAGCAATCTTGCTACCTCGTCTTCAACCTTTTTGGAAATATCGGTGCAAAGCCCGTAATAAGCTTGGGAACTTTTATCCATCATTTGCGCCAATTCCCTTTCGTTCTTGAATTCCAGAGGCTTACCGATGATCATGCGGACGATCTTTTTGGCTTTAAATTTTTGGCCCGGCGGCATTAATTCGTAAGTTCCAATATGAGCCAACGGCACCACCGGCACGCCGGTTTCAAGACATATCTTGCCCAAGCCGGGTTTAAAGGCATGCAGCTGCCCATCGCGGGAACGAGTACCTTCAGGATAAATAACCAAACTGTATCCGCTTTTAACCATCCCGATCGCCCGTGCCAGCGCTTTCTTTTTCGAGTCGCGGTCGCGGCGGTCCACCGGAATGATCCCGGCCCATAGGTAAAGAAGGTCGCGCAGGATCTTTTTGACGCCGGTCATCTTGTCGATTTGCGCGATAAATGTGTACCGGCGCGGCGTCATGATCGCGCCATCAATGGACCAATCGATGTGGCTCAAATGATTGGCCGCCAAAATGAAGTTACCTTTAGGAAAATTTTTTTTACCTTCGACGCTTTTTACAAATAAAAGTTTTAATATCGAAGAGGGAAAAACCCAAGCCAATAACGAAACAATTTTTTTCATTTTTTTAATTTAGCAATCCGGCGGCCGATTCCAATGTTTTGCGACAATCGCCAACCATCTCGTCGACGATCTCCTGGCAGGTTTTAACCTGGCGGATGCTGCCCGCACAAGTGCCGCACAATAGTGCCGACAAATCGGCATTGGCGCCGCCCTTATTGCCGGCAAACCTTTCGGACTTGATCTCTTCCGGGAAAGGATTTTTTTCCTCGATCTTGCGCACCGATTCCACGAATTTGTTCTTAATCATCCGCACCGGATGGCCGGTAAACCGGGCCACAACGGCAATATCTTCATCGGTAGCATTAACAACGGCGTTTTTGTAGCTTTCATGGATCTGGCATTCGGCCGCTGCCAGAAAGCGCGTACCCACCTGGATACCATCGGCCCCCAAAACAAGCGCGGCGGCAAACGTACGGCCGTCGCAAATCCCGCCGGCGGCGATCAGAGGAATATTTTTTAACGCGGCGCGCGCCTGAGGGACTAAACATATAGTCGTGCTTTCACCGATATGACCGCCCGATTCCAGCCCCTCGACAACCACCGCATCGGCGCCGGATTGCTCCATTTTGGCCGCCAATCTCACGTAAGGCACGACCGGGATCACCAAAACATGCGCCATCTTGAAATAAGGCATTACCGGCATCGGATTGCCGCCGCCGGTAAACACTACCGGAACCTTGTTGGCGATGATCACCTTGACCAACTCCCCCACATTCGGGTTCTGCATCAAAAGATTAACGCCAAACGGCTTATCGGTAAGCGCTTTGGTTTTTTTAATCTCGTCCTCAAGCCATGCCGGCTGGGCAAAGCCCGAACCGATCACACCCAAACCACCGGCATTGGAAACCGACGAAACCAATGTTGATTCGGAAACGCCCGCCATGCCGCCCTGGATGACCGGATATTTGATATTCAATAATTTGGTGAGTTTGTTATTCTCGAACATATTTTTATTATTTGGTGTCTGGTATTTTGATTAAATGATTAAGGGATCTTTTGCCAAAATGGCATTGGCTTCATCAACCAGTTCTTTAATAAGATTACCGACCGTATTCATCTTTTCGATGCGCCAAACATTGGCGCCCGCAAACACCAGGCCATTATCCAAATCGCCGGTGCGGGCGGCTTCCAAGGCCTTCAATATACAGTAGCTTTTGTCACAAACCGGCCCGATACAACCCTTGCATTCTTCGGGTTTCGCCTTGGGGGCGGTACCGGCAAGCACCTTATCCACAAAGGGAGTGCGCACGGCGCGGCCGGGCAAACCCACCGGAGAGTGAATAATCACCACGTCTTCCTGCTTGGCATTAATATGCGCTTGTTTGAATTTAATACTGGCATCGCATTCCTCGGTGGAAACGAACCGCGTGGCCATCTGTACGCCCGCCGCGCCGGCGCGCAGCATTTCCACAATATCGGCGCCGGAAAAAATCCCGCCGGCGGCAATGATCGGCAGGCCGATCTTGGCATCAACGATCTCTTTCAAAATATCAATAGTTTTACGGAACGGCTTGCCGTGCGGAAATCCAAGATGACCGCCGGCATCCGCGCCTTCGATCACAAGCGCCGCCGCGCCGGCCTCTTTAGCTTTTTGCGCTACCTTTACGCTGGAAACAATAGAAAATACCGGGGTATCGTAAGCCTGGGCCATTTGGAAGGTATCTTCGCGGAATCCCGCACCCTGAATTACTAAGTCCACACCCTCTTCAAGCGCCACGGATAATAATTCTTTAAAACGGCCGATAACTCCCATAAGGTTAACACCAACCACGCCTTCCGGTCCGGCGATCTCACGCGCCTTGCGGATTTCGTTGCGGGCTTCCTGCGGATCAATCATTCCGGAGATCGCCACGATCCCTACGCCCCCGTTCTTGGCAACGTTGCCCGCCAAATTATGCAACGAAACGCGCACCGCCATGCCGCCCTGAATGATCGGATATTTGGCGGTCCATTTACCAACTTTCAACGGCGGCAACTGGAAATATTCCTTTCCCCCGGTTGCGGGCGCGGCGCCAGTTTGGTTTAAAAATTTTTGTTTCATTTCGGCTTTATCCATTACCGCAACGGAAAAACGCACCTCGCATTTCAGGATTCCGCCGACCGTCGCCTGACCCATGAAGTTAGCGATCTTTTCATTATAAAATCCCAAGAGCTGCACCCGGTATTTGATCCGGTCGCCAGGCAAGATCGGAGATAAAAACTGCGCGCCGCGCACCTGGTAAGCTAAAAGATGCTTGTTTTTGTGGCTAGCGCCGATCTTTTGGCGCAAAAGCAATGTTCCGGCCTGGGCAATGCCTTCCACTACCAAGACTCCGGGCATGATCGGAAAATCCACAAAATGACCGGCAAAATAGGGATCTTCGGGCTTGGTCTGCTTATAGCCGACAATCGCGTCATTTTCGATCTTTTCAATCTCGTCCACCCACAGGAAGGGCTCTTTATAGGGAATTATCTCCTTTATCTCATCTTTATTGTATTGCATGTTTTTGTCGGAAATCCCGGCCAAAGCTTTAACGGCGGAAATTGCCGAATTCAATTATTACCACAAAAATACCCCTAACGCAACAATTATACCATTTAAAATGAGTAAACATAATCCCGGGTTAAAGGTGTGCGATTATCGGGACCGTTGGTGAAAATGATCTGGTAAAGGCGGTTGCCAGCGTCTTTAAAAGACACTGCGCTGCCATTTAAATACAAACGCCACATCCGGATAAAACTTTCGGCCTTGTTGGCGTCTTTAAGGTCGCGGGCAATGATGCGCGCCACCGCCGGCAAGCTAGCTTCGAAATTAGCGGTCCATAAATCAAGGGTTTTGGCATAATGGAGCCGCAAATCTTCAATATCATAAAAAACCAACCCGGCGGCACTCATCGCGTCGGCGATCATCGCCAGCGTGGGGATACGGCCACCCGGAAATATGTATTTGGCAACGAAAGGATCGGTATCTTTATCAAAGCGCGTACCAATGGTATGCAAAACACCGGTTCCCCGCGGCTTTAAAGCCGAGCGGATAACTTTGAAAAATACCGGATAAAACTTGGGACCGACATGTTCGAACATTCCGATCGATACGAATTTGTCGAAAACTCCGGTTATTTGGCGATAGTCTTTAAGGTAAACCGCAACCTTATCGGACAAGCCTTCATTCCGGATCCGTTCGGAGACATAATCATACTGGTTTTGCGACAAGGTATACCCTGCGCATTTGGCGCCGTAATTTTTTGCCGCGTAGAACATCATCCCTCCCCAACCGCAACCAACATCCAAAAGCATTTCTCCGGATGAAAGCCGCAATTTGCGGCAGATGTGCTCATATTTGCCATTCTGCGCCGCTTCAAGGCTGTCGGCCTCGTCCTTAAAATAGGCGCACGAATAAGTCATCGACGGATCGAGCCACAACGAATAAAAATCGTTACCGATATCGTAATGCCAGGCAATATTTTTTTTGGCGCCAGAAAGAGTGTTGGCCGAAATTATACGGTTCAACAATATGCCGGTTTTCGTACCCAGCGATAATTTGCCGGCGACCGCCATCCAATTGTCATATAATGCCAGCATCGCCTGGACGTCGCCGGAAATATCGATGTTGCCGGCCATATATTCCTCGCCAAAAGCAAGAGACCCCCCCGAAAGGATCCGTTTTACGGCACGCTCACTTTTCAGAACCAGCCGGAATTTTTCCGGCCCGTGGCCAAAACTCATTTTGGCGCCGTCCCAAAATTCCGCCGCGAACGGCGTCTGCGGGGCACTATCGCTCAGTTTTTGAAAAACCTCGGCAATAATTTTTTGCATATGGTTTGAACCGGCACGGCTGCAGCGCCGTTATAATAGAAAGGCTATAACCACAAACCGCCGTCAATATTAACGACGTTACCAGTGACATAACTGGCTTCCGGAGATGCCAGAAACGCGATAACATTGGCGACTTCTTCGGGTTTTCCGGTACGACCAAGAGAAATTAGTTTTTTAACCATCATTTTGACCTCGTCGGGCATCGCGTCGGTCATTTTCGATTCGATAAAACCGGGCGCGACCGCATTTACCCGCACACCAAATTTACCCACTTCTTTTGATAAAGTTTTTGTAAAACCGATAATCCCGGCTTTAGCCGCGTCGTAGTTTGTTTGGCCGAAATTGCCGCGCAATGCCGAAAACGACGAAATACTGACAATATTCCCCTGGTTGGCGATGATCATCGGCAACGCCAACTTGGAACAATTAAAAACACTGGTCAGATTTACATCGATAACCTTTTGCCATTCTTCCACGGTCATTTTGGCCAAGGTACGGTCTTTAGTGATCCCGGCGCTGTTCACCAGCACATCCAAGCGGTTGAATTTTTGCTGGATTCCGGCCATCATCTTCTCCACATCGTCGAATTTGGAAACGTCAGCTAAAAAATATTCCGCTTCGGCCCCAATCGCCTTTATTTCCTCTTGGGTTTTCTTGAGGATTTCTTCTTGCATGGGGATATCGTTGAGGGCGATCTTGGCGCCCAGCGACGCAAATTTTATCGCGATCGCCTTGCCGATGCCCTGCGATGATCCGGTTACCAAAACAACTTTACTGTCGAATATTTTTTCCATTTTTTTGTTTATTAAAAAATTTCGGCTTGGTATTGCACCTCTTTCACGGTACGGCCGGCGACCGGGATATCCGTAATCGCAATATCTTTAATAGTGTCAGGCACTTTGAACGACTGCGTGATCTCGTTAAAAACTCGGTCGACATGGCGCGACAAACGGCCCGCCAAAACTAATCCCAGGAAAGCGGTAAGCTTATTCGATCTTTGAATGAATTCGGCCTCGCCAATAGTGATCATCTTAGGCAATAACGGCTCGATCTGGGCGGCGATCTGGGTATCCGACGATAAATATTTCTGGCCAAGATAGCTTTCCTTTTTCATCAGCTTGAACATGTTGGCCGTCGCGCTTGCCTGCCCGACCTTCTCCATCGCCAAATTGATTACCAGATCAGCATCAAGCGCTTTTTGAGAGACATCGAAATTGCCGACGCGCGCAAATTCAGACATTGCTAGGTCAAGCGCCTGCACCCCGAAATCCGCGCCGGCCGCGATCAACCCTGATTTTTGCGCCATCGCCACCACCGGAACCTCATCGAAACTTTGCCCGGCCACAGTAATATTGCCGGCGGCCACTCCCCGACCAATAAACATTTTCAAAACCGCGGCTAGGAACTCCGGAGAAGTGTTATCGCGAAAATAGGAATGGCTGGGTTTGACGATAGTGGGCAGCACTAAAATTCTGGATCCGGAACCGACACTTATACCGCCCGCCAATTCCAAAACTTTTTCAAGCGCTTCGGAATAATTGTATTTAACCCGCCACACGGCAACCGCAGCCGGATCGCTGTTCGGTTCGGTCTTAAATTCATCGCCAACCTTGTATTCTTTTTCCGATTTATGGCCCCAAACATTCCCTTCTTCGTCTTCGAGCAGCAAGATATTATAAGGCACGTTAGGGTGATAAAGCGTTGGAATGGCTACCTTGATCATGCTTCTGACGCGCGCGCCGTGGGATTCCATTGCTTTCAACGGGGAGAAGCAATGCGGACATTCATCCAGGGGGTATTCCCAGCGAAGCTTGCAATTGTTGCAAATATAGAACATACTCTTTTTGTTAAATTGTGGTAGAATCTTATTTGAAGTTGTGTTTTCCATTCTATGCCAAAAACCTATTTTTTACCAGAAAAATCCCGGCCCCGAATGCAAAAAATCTGGGGCAAATCCCTTTTCGGCACCGAAAGTGAAATCGAGCCGCGTTACAGAAATATCCTAGCTAAGAACAAATACAAAACCGTAATCACTGTGGGCGATTATTGTTCGCACCACCTCGATTCCGATATTAAGATTTTTGATAAATTTGTCCAGCGACGGGCGTTCGAGCAAAGGCACGAATGCGCACTGACAGTCAAAAATCCGGCCGGCACGATCCAGAAAGAATCGTGGGGAACAATAAAGCAGGCAATCAAAGACCGCGCCAATATTTGCGTGGACGGAGAAGAAGATCTGTTGGTGATCCCGACGGTACTATTGGCAAAGCCGAAAACGCTAGTTGTCTACGGCTTTCCAAATAAAGGAATCTGTTTAATAGAGGCAAATTTGAAAAATAAAACAATGATGCGCCTCGCCTTAAAAAGCTACTTCAAAACTGCTTGATTTCAATAAATCAAAAAATTAAAAACCGGACGTCCGGTTTTTAATTTTGGCGCAATATCATCAAGGTGCCGACAAAATTAGTATTTTCTTTGTCGCCGTCAATATCGGAATAATATTGATAGCCCACCGATTTGGCGGGTGAATTTTCAATTATTACCGTTTTCCCCTGTCCGGGTGCGATCGGACCGGTCTTGATATCCAATTCGTCAATATTAAATGAATGGGGCTTACTATCATCATTGACAAGCGTTAATTCCATTTTTTGGCCCGCATTGATCTGGATCCCTTTTGTTGAAAATCCGTCCGGCCTCATTGCCATATCCATGCTATTGGGCGGCATTATCGAACCAGAATCCGGAAGTTTACCTACCTTGGCGGGAGCAGGATTTATTTCCGGAACAACAACTGGCTTAACCACGGCATTTTCTTGCGCCAGCCGGAATGAAATATCGTTTAGCCTGACCACCACCCATCCAATTATACCGGCCAGCAAAATATTAAAGATTATTAGAATTGTAATGATTTTTTCGCAGTTCATTTTTTTATGATTATTGCTCGATACAATAGAGAGCTCTTGTAACCGATCCGCAGTTCACCCACGGCTGGACCGAATAATAACCATAGCCGTCGCTGCGGCACGATTTTAGGGTTCCGGAATGCGCCCATCCTGAAGTTACGCTATTAGCCGCACCGTACCAAGCCACCGCGGAAGTACTGCAGGTATAACCCGAACAATCAGTCCACCAAGCAGTACCATTTATACATCCGCCCCACCAGCCAACCGAGGTGCTCGTGCAAAGGCTGGAATTGCTCGTAGAAAGCAAAGTATAACCACCGCCGCCATTAGGCTCAAAGCCGGTCCAAACGGTAACTCCTGATGAATTGCCAAACTCATTATAGATCTGGCTTCCTAAATAGGCGCCACCACTTTCGCTAAAGAAATCAGAAAGTCCTTGCGCAACTTGATGCCATCCGGTAGTCGACTCACAGCTCCAAAAAATCGCACCCGCAGGAACCACGGTATTGATATTACGCGTCCCCATATAAGTTAGAGCTTTAAAGGTGCCACCCGTAAAACCGGCAGCCGTTGCCAACGCCTGACATTTGGCGTCTGCCAAGGTTTCGCTACTATAAGTGGGCGTCCGACTGCTGGTATTGTACCACTGTGTGACAAACGTATTGCCGTCATAAGTGGAACTGGTAACAAATATTCTTTTATTTTTGATCGCTCCGGAATCCGGCAATACCCCACTAGAACAGGGAAATGACGACGGATCAAAACCTCCCCCGCCCCCTCCCGCCAATTCAACACACTCGGCCCAGCTAGAACAACATTCGCCTTTAATGCAAAGCCCGACGCGCGCGTTGAGATTAGCCCCGTCAACGGCGATCATGTCATTATCGGTCAATATGAACCGGCCGTCGTAATCGGTAGACGAATCGTTGGAAAAGTCTATAAACGGGACTCCGTTACCTCTCAATTCGATACTGGCACCTTGGTCGGTATTAAGCATGGCACCGGTCGTTCCCCATCCGATACCACCTTGCTTGGTTTGTGCTGTCGGGCTGGTATTCAACGGGGCAAAAATATTGCCGGTGGGCGGGATACCGGCAGGCTCCGACCAGGCCACCGCCACATAAGCGATAATTACCGAAACCGACAGAACGCTTAAAACCAAGGCAAAATTTTTAAAATTTTTTCCCATAATCTTAGAAAACCATGATGGTTCCTTTGAATTTTTCCGGACTGTCGCCCTCGACCCCGGAACCGAATTCCAAGGCCGCGGGCTGATCGAATTTTTTATCAAGAGACACGGTCGCGGCCTGGCCGGGAGCGATCGCGCCGCTGTCGATGCCAAGGCTTTTGATCACAAAAGAATGGGGCGCTTCACCCTGATTGGCGATCACAATCACCGCGGCGTCTTTTTGCCCGATTTTAAATCCGCTGGGAGAAAAACCTTCATCATTAACAACAATGTCAAGGCTTTCGGTATTCCTAAAGTTTTTGGGCAAGTCTTTGCCGGCCGCCGCCGGGTTTACCAAAGCTTGGGTTTTACCGGATTCCAACGCCACTACCTGGCTGGCTAAACCGCGCATATCAAAATAAAGAAAGCCAACAAATCCAGCGAGAATAATATTGATAACTAATGATAATATCGATAATTTATTTTCCATATTTTTATTGTTCAACGCAATAGATGGCGCGGGACTGGCTCATGCAAGCGCCGCAACTGCCATAGTTGGAGGTTGCAAGCTCTCCCCAATTATTGTTAACACTAAAGCTGTTCCCGTAGCGCGTGCAACCATAACCGCACCCGTAGTTGCATACTCCGGTGCAGCCACCGGTACCGCCACTTCCAGCGTATCCATTCCAGTTACCGGAACCGGTGGGGGCAAAATTTGTCCAAGCAGTTACGGAACTATCGGTGGGCTTGCCCATTTCGTCGTATTTGACGGGATTCTCAAGGTAATTTCCGTAAGCATCGGCAATAAAGAATTCCGCCGGGCTGGAAGCGATCGGTTTCCAGTTGTAAGTTCCGGTAACCGGATCGCCGTCGGTGCCGCAATTCCAAAAACTCATTCCGCTTTGCAGTACATCATAAGGATTGCGCGCCGTGCCGTCGCCGTAATACATCAAAGCTTTGTAAGTGCCGGCCATCTTGGCGTTATTAGCGTGAGCTTGGCAAATGGCATCGGCTGCCGGCGCGTTAGAAACTTGGTAACCGGTATAAGTTTTGCTAGTAATAAATATTTTTTTATTGCTGCCGGGCAAGGCCACACTGCAGGGGCCGGCAATATCGTCTTTGGCGGCGCGCTGCTGGACGCAGTAGATCGCGCGGGACTGGCTCATGCAGGCGCCGCAACTGCCGTAGTTGGAGGTAGCAATAGACGACCAGGAGGCATTTTTATATGAGCTATTTCCGTAGCGCGTACAACCGTAGCCGCAACCGTAATTACACACTCCGGTGCAACCGCCGGTGCCGTTGCTACCCGCATATCCGCTCCAGTTACCGGCGCCCGCGGGAGCAAAATTTGTCCAAACTGTAAAAGCAGACGCCAAGCCCTTTTCGTTATAAGTGATCGCGTTGTCAAGATAATTGCCGTTATCGGTAAAGAAATCATTGGCATTATCGGCAACCAGTTTCCAAGTACAAGCCGGATCGGATTCGCTGGCCCGGCCGCCGTTCCAGTAGCGGACATCGGAGGCGAGAACATCCATAGGATTTCTGCCGGTGCCGTCACCATAGTACATCAACGCCCGATAGGTCCCGGGAAGCCCGTAGCCGCTGGCGACGCTGGCGCAGATGTTATCGGCGTTTCCAACCGAAGAAACTTGGTAGCCGGTATAAGCGGAGCTGGTAACAAACACCCGCAGGTTCTTGGCGCTTAAGTCGCTATTACAAGGCGCAGTGGTGGGCTGCGTAAACGGGGTGCCGCTCGGCTGCGAGCCCGGATCTTCACTATAAGCGGTTGCCAAGCAATCCGACCAAGAAGTGCAGCAGGATGAACCGATACAAAGGCCTTTGTCGCCTCGCACCACGCCGGTGGCATGAAGCGCCATGTCAGTTTGGTAGCTACCGGCCTTGAATTCATAGCCGGTACCAATAGACCCCCTATTGAGCTGGAGATAGCCTTCTGCCTCCCAACCGTTGTGGAATTGGATAGTAGAGCGGTTGCCGGTATTAATGCTACCGTCGGAATTGCGGGTGTTTTCGGCCAAGGACAAAGTATAATTGCCGGAACTGCAGCATTCGCCAACATTGTCGCGGGAGATGTTTAACTTCCCCTGTTTGCTTTGGTCGGCGGGGCCAGTGTTGAGAGGCGCAAAAATATTACCGGTGGGCGGAACACCTGATGGCTCGCTCCAGGCCATGACCGCGATCGCAATAATAACTGAAACCAAAAGCACACTGAACAACAGCGCGATACTTTTGACCGTTCCGTTAATGAACATAAAAAATTTTGATTTTACAAATTCATAATACTATATTTTTGTATATTTTAAAAACCGGATTTCTCCGGTTTTTATTTTTTATCGATCGCAAACACTTAAAATGTTTTGATAACCCCAATCAATTATTTTTGCGGAATATATGGACCGTCACACTCCCCCCGGCACCACCAATATTATGCGTCAGGCCGATCTTGGCGTTCTTTACCTGGCGTTCGCCACATTTACCGCGCAACTGGTTGGTAATCTCATAGATCTGAGCCAGGCCGGTAGCCGAAATGGGATGGCCCTTGGCTTTAAGCCCGCCGGAGGGATTGATCGGCATCTCGCCGCCCAAATTGATGCGGCCCGACCTTATCAACTCCCCGCCCTTGCCGGGCGCGGCAAAGCCCAAATCTTCATAAGATAATAATTCCACCGATGTGAACGCGTCATGAATTTCGGCAACATTTATATCTTCGGCAACGATGCCGGCCATTTTAAATGCTTTTTGCGCGGCCAGCTGCGTGGCTTTGAAATGGGTCATATCCGGCCGTTCGAAAGTTAAAATATAATCAGTGGCAAATCCCGAACCGACAACCTCGACATCGGTCGGTTCTTTGGAAACGATAACGGCCGCACCGCCGTTAACCGAAAGCGAGCAATCCATGAGGCGCAGCGGGTCGGCGACCACCGGCGAATCTTTGATCTTTTCCAGCGTTACCGGCCGCTTATAGTAGTAGGCCTTGGGATTCATAACGGCGTTCTGGTGGTTTTTGAAAGCGATCAATTCCAGGTCCTCGTGCGAGCCACCGTATTTGGCGCAATATTGCTGGAAAACCAGCGCGTTTTGCGCCGGAAACAACAAGCCTTCGGTTTGCTCCACAACCCGCTCGGCGGCCGACAGAATCCAATCGGTAATAACTTCGGCGCGGTTATCAACCAGTTTTTCCCCGGTCAATACCAGAATATTTTTAAACTCAGCGTCCTGCAAAAGCCGCAGCGCGGTCCAAAAAGCCACGCCGCCGCCGCCGCAAACCGATGGCAATTCAATAATGGGAACATTGGTCTTGAACAAACCCGACAATTGAGATACCTTGTGGGTCTGGTGCTCCCCGCCGCCAGCGCTGGAAATTGCCGACAGCACGATCGCATCGATCTGGCCAACATTCATTTTGGCGTCCTTTAGCGCCTCCATAGACGCTTCGTAAGCGTACCCCCACCAGGGCTTTTGCGTGTAATCGAAGCGCGTCATTCCTACCCCTTTTATAAACATACCTTTAGAATTATTTATATTTGATATTTTCGTTTCCATTCTATAGACATTAGCCGATAATGTAAAGTTTTTGCACTTGATTTTTTATGGTATACAAAGGTTGATGGTAAAAAAATATATTACTATCGCAATAGTTGGAATATTTGCCGCAAGCGCGATCGCAACCGCGGCTTTTTGGTATTCAACCAAACAGCTCCGAGGTTCGGAAGCGTTCTGGCAGAATGAGGTAAAGATCACTGATGCTTATGCGAAATTTTTATCCGAGATCATCGACACGGTACAACAAAATTACTGGAAAAAAATAACTGAAGCGCAACTGGCTGAAATTTACGTATCCGGAATAAACCGGTTAACCGGCCAAAACATAGTCGGATTGCCAACCGACAAAAAAGAAAGGTTGGAGCTTTTGGAAAACATACTGGACAAGATCGATGCCGGGCAAAAAAAGGATTTTTGCGCAAGCCTTGCCGATTACCTTATGGCAAATTTGGCGCCGGCGGGCCGCAGCCGCCTATACGGCCAAAAAGACACCAAAGCCCTGGAAAACCGCGTAAACAATCGCGACGAAAATGTCGACCTTTACAACGTAATGGGCGTGGAAAAACAAGCATCACTGGCGCGGCTTTACGAAATATACCAAGAAAAATTAAAGCAGGTCGACGAAAGCTCTCCGGACGCCAAGCAGAAAAAAGAGTTGCTTGACCGCGCCTATGCCACCTTATCCAACGATAACGCGCGCGCAAATTACGACAAAACCGGGAGCGAGACAACCGTGAGCGCCAAACTGACGACACCTGAGATACTTTACTTGCGGATAAAAATGTTTTCTCCGAATACTTACGAAGAACTAAAAACAACGATCGCAAGCTTTGACCGCGACAAATCGCCGGATACGCTAATAATCGATCTTCGGGATAATGTGGGCGGCAATATTGACGGTTTGCCGCAAATCCTGGGCGCGTTCATCGGGAACGGCCAGCACGGCTACCAGTTCTTGCACCAAGAGGAAAAACCGGATTTTTTAACAACAACCGGCGAATTATCCGGACTTGCCCGGTATAAAAAAATCGTAATATTGGTCAATGGGGGCACCCAATCAACCGCCGAAGTGCTGGCCGCGTCATTGAAAAAATACAATGCGGGGATTTTGGTAGGAGAAAATACCAAAGGCTGGGGCACGGTCGAACGGGTATTCCCCATCCAATCGCAAATCGCGCGCGACGAAAACTATTCGCTTTTTTTGGTGCATAGCTTAACATTGCGCGAAGACAACCAGCCGATCGAAGGCCAGGGCGTGGCGCCGGCGGTCAACATCAATGACCGCGACTGGGAAGGCCAACTTTATGGTTATTTCCGCTACCCGGAATTGGCGCAAGCGATCAAAGAAATTTGGAACCAGTAAACACGGCGGGCGCGGTAATTGCATCAAAGCCGATTCCGTGTTATCGTAAATCCGTTAATCGGCGCATTTGCCGAGGTTGCGATCAATTTATCGTTCATCGGCCCTCGTAGTTTAATGGATAAAATACGAGGTTGCGGACCTCGCGACTACAGGTTCGATTCCTGTCGAGGGCACTAAAAAAACTTCGCGGCAAATGCCGCGAAGTTTTCGTTTTAGCCATGGCCACCGTTAGCCCATCCGCAAACAACTAAGTTTGGCGGCGGATCGTTTTGTTTTGCCAATACCAAACCATGGGCGCAACCAAGCATAATGATCCGGAAATTATCCAAGACGCATCGATCGCAAGCTTGCCCGCCCAAAAGGCCATGGCCAAATAAGCAACGATCGATCCGGCCTGGTCGAACAGTGACGCGATCGATGCGACCGTGGCCCGCTGCGACTCAACCGTAATCGCCCGCTGCAGGTAGGTTTGGCGCGCTACCTGGAAAATTCCCCGAGTGCCTTCATGGGCCAGGTAGAACAATAATGAAACAAAAAACCAGGGAAAGATGGCGGCGGCGGCCAGAAAAACGCCAGTTAAAAATTGGGAAGCGACCGCTTCGCGCCCGAGGCTGCCCAATCCCCTCGCGACCAATTTTTTCTCGGAGATCTTGGCGCCGGCAAAATTAACTACACAAAAAGCAAAGCACATCACTCCCAAGATCATCGGGTCGGGTGCCGCAGCCGCATAAAACGGCTGCCAGTAAAGATTGGCCGGAGTTATCGCCAAGTATTGCAGAAAACCAACAAGGCACGCGAACTTAAGCGGCCAGCTAACAGCAACGATGCGCGCGCCATCGAGCAATGCCGGCCTGGTTTCCGGAGGCCGATAATTTTCGCGCATCAGCCGCGCCACCGCGGCAACCAGCACCAGGTCGAACGCGGCACCGGCAATCCACGGGTAATCCATATTCGCCGATGCCAAAAAGCCGCCAACCAACGCTCCTAACGCGAAAGCGATCTGTGCCGCCTGCGAACCCCGGGCATTAGCAACAGCCAAATGGGTAATATCTTTGCCTAAAATTTGAAGTTCGTGTTTTATCCAAGAATCCAAGGCGCCATTGCAAAATCCGCTACTGACCGCGTAAACCGCTTCAGCCAGAATACACGGCCAAAGACCCTGCGCCCAAACGTAAATCAAAGGGCCGATAATGGCGATCGCCGCGGAAACCAGCATCGATTTTTTCCGCCCGTAACGGTCGGCGAAGATCCCGGTAGGCACTTCGACCACCAGGAGCACCACAAAAAACGACAATGCCACCAAGCTGACATCACCAATGCTTAATCCCTTACCCATCAGATAGACAACAAAAGTGGGGGCCACCAATGCCACCGAAATCTGGCGCAAGAATTGCAATATTTGGTATTTTTTTATCAGAACAATTTCATCCATAATCTTATCTTTAAAAAACAAAAAACGCTCCGCGGTTTGCCGGAGCGTTTTTAGAGTTTTAAAAATCAAAAAAGACGCCTGCGGCAACGATCGGTGGTCGCGTAAACGAACATGCCCAAGAGGGCTTGGGTACGCGCGCGATCAATTGTTTGGCATCCGGCTAGCATAGTTTTTTGTTAGTTTGAGTAATTTAAGGCAATAAATATTTATAACACTAAAATCAAAATATGTCAAAATCAATCGGAGGCGCAGCTTACCAATAAAGCAATGGAATCGGCCGCGTATCTTTTTAAAACCTGCTTAACGTTTTTATTCCAATCGGTTTCCAGTTTCCGGAGGGTCTTATGGTATCCACTGCCGGAATAAGATAATTCCGGAGACTCCACCCATTCCCCTTCCGGAGTAAACACTGCCAGCGGATATTTTTCTTCCAAATTGCTAAAATTATCCAACAAATAAGAAACGCTAACTAAATCCAAAGCTTCCCAATGGTTAAATTTATTGGTGCTATCCTTGCCATTTACATGAGATCCGGAGTTTGGCCGGCAAAGCCGATCAAATTCCGGCGCCAATTTTTGGGAAAGCGCTTTGATATAGTCATGCTTATAATCAACGCCGTAAATGCCATTTTTGTCGATACCGATATTCAGCTTGGCAATAACTTCCGCCAAAGGTTCGGGCGCGGTCGAAAAGATCGCGGCCACGGTATAGGTGTGCATTTTAAAAGGTTTTAGATCTGTTGCCTAAATATTTTCTACTGCAATCTTCATATTATCGCCGCTTTTGCGGTGCCCACGGGAACCGGCTGCGCCGAATTCGTCAGTCGTCGACAGACTTAAATTAAGTATGCCTTCTCCCTTCTTATTCAGCTCGCACGAAATCTGAAAATTTCGTTACGTAAATATTTAGGCAGCGAATCTATTTAAATGCGATACTTGGTCCCTTCCTTTGTATCGTAGATCTTAACGCCCATTGAGATAAGGCGGTCGCGGATCTGGTCGGACTTGGCAAAATCCTTGGATGCGCGCGCCGCGTCGCGCTCCTTGACCAGCGAATCAACAAACGCGTCGGCTTTAGCCTGGTCGAATTTCATAAAATCGCAAAACGAATTGACTTGGCTCAAAAACTCGAACAACCGCCGGCCGGATTTAACTTTGGTATTCTGCGCCCGGATCAGTTCGAATAAAACCGCGAATGCTTGCGGAGTATTAAGGTCTTCGGACAGGGCTTGGTGGAATTTTGCTTTCGCTTCTTCGATCATGGATTCATCGGCCGCATCATCATATCCGGCATCGATCTTATTAAAGATGAATTCATCGATACGGTCCAAGGAATTTTTCGCTTGAGCAAGCGCGTCGTCGGAAAAATCGACCGCGGCCCGATAGTGATTGCTGATAAAGAAAAATCTTAATACGCGGTAATCATAGGCTTTTAAAAGGTCGCGGATAGTCTTGAAATTCCCCAAAGACTTGGACATCTTCTGGCTATTGATATTCAAAAATCCGGTATGCATCCAATAGCGGACAAACGGGACCAATCCGGAAACCGACTCCATTTGCGTGATCTCGGCTTCGTGGTGCGGGAAGATGAGATCGACCGCACCGCCGTGAATGTCATATTGCGGACCGAATTCGGTTTCGGTGATGGCGGTGTCCTCGATGTGCCATCCGGGCCGGCCCTTTCCCAAGGCCGTATCCCAGCTAGGCTCGCCTTCTTTGGATGACTTCCAAAGACAGAAATCATTCCAGCCGCGCTTTTGGTCGCTATTGTCGATGCGTGAAACGCCATCGGTTTCCTTTAATTCGGTGCGGCCGGAGAGTTTGCCATAGTCTCCGAATTTGGCGATCTCAAAATAATAGCTGCCATCGGGGGTTTTGTAAGCCAGCCCTTTATCGATCATCCTTTGCACCTGACTGACGATGCTTTCGATATAATCGGTGGCGCGGGCAAATTTTGTGACCGCGGTGTTGTGCAGGGATGCCATGTCGTCTTTATAGATTTTCTCGAATTCATCGGCCAGCTGGCGCCATTCGATATTGCGGTCTTTGGCGCGCTGGATGATCTTGTCGTCGATATCGGTAATATTTTGCAAATAATTAACATCAAAACCGCTCCACCGCAAATACCTGACGATGAAATCGAATTGCGTATAGGTTTTGGCATGGCCCAGATGCGGGAAATCGTAAACCGTAGGACCGCAAACAAAAAATTTTATCTTTCCTTTTGCCATCGGCACCAACTCAGTCACCTTGCGCGACATAGTGCTGTAAATCTTTATCTTTTGCATAGTAGGTTTAATTTAAAAATTATGACGGAACGCGCCGGACCGATCTCGGCTGTTAAAATCATCTTTCCAGATAACGGCCCAAATTGCAAATTACATCCGGCGGGCCGCGGCCCTAAAGTTAGCAAAGGCGGCCCCCGATCCGATAATTACCACCGTGCCGGTAGCAATCCACGCCGCGGAAATCGAGAACAAGTGCGCCATAATGCCGCTGGCGAGCAAACCGGCGATCGCGCCAAAATGCCCCGCCATCGACGCCATGGAAGCGATCGTGGCCCGCTGCTCACTTTTAACGATATTGCGCTGCAGAAAAAGCCGCTGGACCGGTGAAAAAATCCCGCGAGAGACTTCCTGCGCCAGAAGCATAACGACCGCGGGCGCAACTGCCGGAATTACGGCCGAAAGGATTATTCCCAAACCCAAAACTACCTGCAAGCCAAACATTACTTGCCCAAGGATATCTTCACGGCGAAAAAGTTCGGCCAACTTGGAACCGACAAACCCGGCCACAAAACACGCCGCCAACAAGTATCCAAGCTGGATCGTATCCAAACCAAGCCCTTGAAAAAACGGCTGCCATTGGTAATCGGGCGCGACGGTGGCAAACACCTGAAGACCGCTTACGATAAAAATGAATCGCATTACCGGATCTTTGGCGGATTTAAAAAAGTCAAAAACCACTTTCTTTTTTATTTCGGGCATCGCGTAGGTTTCGTGCAGCAGCATATTGGAAACAATACTCAATAGCAGCAGGATCGCGCCGCCGGCCAGCCAAGGAATACGGGGGTCGATTTCGGCCAAATAAGGCCCGAGGATCGATCCGGCGATCATGGCGACATAGAACATTTGGTTTTCTCGGGCATAGGCGATCCGTTGCAGATCGTGCTGACCTTCATGCGCCAATTGATCGTAAAGCCACGCGTGGAACGCGCCGTTGGCAAACGCCACCCCCAGCGAATCGACCAAAGCCACCAACAGGCATTGCTCGAAAGTTACGGAAACCGCGTAGCCGATCAAGCCGATCCCCTGCAAGGCGCAGGAAATCACAAACGCCATTTTACGGCTAAATTTATCGGCAAAAATTCCGGTAGGCAGCTCGAAAAACAGAATCATGAAAAACACGATTGCCGCCAAAATGTTGACTTGGAACAGATTCAATCCCTTGCCGATAAAAAATAACGTAAAAGTAACCGCGGTGAGCGCGCGGCCAAATTGAAAAAAAAGAGAGATCCAAACAAATTTTTGCACCGTATCCAACTTCATAGGGAAAACGAACAATCGGTCATGATACCATTAAAGCAATTTTATGTCACCAAGCACCATGCTATAATAGACCTACTAATTAATCATATGGCAAAACTCGACCAAAGGAAACGATACCTGCAGATCGCGCTCAATAGCAGCATTTACGATGCCGAAAGGATAATCGGGCAATTGCCGCAGAGCGACCGCATCATCATTGAAGCCGGTACGCCGCTGATAAAAGAATTCGGCATCGGCGCCGTGGCGCGGCTGTGCTACCGCTGGCAAGGCCGGCTGTCCGGCACCGGGATCGAGCCTTATGTCGTTGCCGATATTAAAACCATCGACCGGGGCGCTACCGAAGTACAAATGGCAGTAACCGCCGGAGCAAATGCGGTAGTGGCTATGGGAATGGCGCCAATAGAAACTTTGAATTCTTTTATTGCCGCTTGCGAGGCGGCCGGCGTCGATTCGATGGTCGACATGATGAACGTGGAATATTCGCTGGCGGTTTTGCGGAAATTAAAAAAACCGCCGGCGGCCGTGATCCTGCACCGCGGCGTAGATGAGGAGAAATTCAACCGAGAAAAACAGATCCCCTACCATGAGATCCAGCGCGTTAAAGGAAATTACAATATCATGCTATCGATTGCCGGCGGCGATACGCCCCGCGAGATCCAGCGCGCATTTTTTAACGGCGCCGATATTGCCGTGGCCTGGAAAAATTTTTACCAAAGCGGCACTGATATCGCACAGCTGGCGCAGGAATTTTTAAAAGAAATAAAATGATCATTTAACGGCCGACGGCAGCTGATCTAGCGGCGGCGCTTCTAGTGGGACGCCGGGAGGCAAAGTTTCTTCGACGGTTAATTTTTTAGCAAACAGCATGTCTTTAAATAAGAAGATGATACCGACCAAGCATAGAACGATCACGACCAGGTAAATGAATTTCTTTTTCCGACCACTTTCATCGCCTGCCGTTACCGGCAGCGCGGTTTTTTTATTTTTTTGCGGATAATTACTTAAATCTATTCCGGGCATTTTGAAAATATTTAAATTCAACGGTGGCCGTCGGCATAATTCATACCATAGCTGGTTTGCAAACCAGTACAGCAGGAATTGGCATTGCAAGTAGCCAAATCTTCAGTCGACGGCTTCTCCAATTTGGCATACGCAAAAAACCCGCTGCCGCACATGTAAAGCATGTAACAATACCCCGACGACGGGCTGCAAGTGGTCGCCCGCGACGGGTCGACCACGATGGCGCCGATCTTTTTGCCGTCTTCCAATAACGCACGCGCGATCGAGCGGCCGTAGACCCCGCCTTCGTAATTGAACCAGCCGCAGCCGCAGCCGTTACCGGTACTGCTGTTGTAGCCGCTATTGTGGACTTGATAGTGCTCGTTATCCAAATTATAAAGCTCCATTGCCGAAACGATCGCCGCCAGGTCCTGCTTGCGCCGGGCGTCGCGCGCCTTAGCGCGCGCGTCGCGCATACTCACCATGGTCATGCCCGCGATCAGACCGATCACGGAAATCACCACCATCAACTCGATAAGGGTAAAACCAATTTTGTTTTTTCTAATATCGGGATTCATTTATCAAAAATTAGAGACACAAAAACCAATAGTTTGCTTTTAAAAAAATGATCTGGATACGGAAAAAAAGCCTCGACAAGCTTTAATTAAATAATAACCTTATTTTAGATGCGTTGCCAGCCCCTGCTGGTAATCAAGTTTAATTTGTTCTTCCGTGCGAATGTAATTATAAACCTTAACATCGTCAAGACTCCCCTTCATTTCGTAGGCGGTGCCGCCGCCGATCGATAAATTATTAGTTGAGGTCGAGATGGTCGAAGTGTAATCAAGCGATCCCAAATAATTACCATTCTTATAGAAATGCAGTTTTTGGGTTGCCGTGTCGCGCGCCACGGCGATATGGTACCAAATGTCGCCTTCGGTAAAAACATTATTAAAACTTGTATATTCGGTCACCGAACCGCTTCCCTGGCGCCAGGCAATCGCGCGAGTCGAACCGCGAACATCAACGCCGGCAAAAAATTCCGTGCCATAGCCTTTTGCCACGGCTTCCATGAACGCATTGGCAGCAGTATTGGGTTTTACCCAAAAAACCGTGGTAATATCGCCGGTGATCTGGGTAACCGGATTGTTGCCGCAGACAACATAATCACTGCCGTCAAAATCAAGCGCGGACCCGGATTTGCCCTCGATCCATGCTGGGCAGGTTCCCGCACTGGGTTGGCAAGTACCATCTCCCAAGGTGCCGTCATTATTATTAGTGGTTTGATCATAAGCCTTGTTCCCCCTTCCTTCATCTAATTTAAACCATGCCACCGGCCCGCCCTGATTATAATGATAGCGGACTTCCTCAACAGACAGGGCGCGGTTATAGATCCGGGTATCGTCGATGTTCCCGTTAAAATAATACATATTTGAATAAGATCTTCCTAAATTGACGTAACAACCGCTCATGGTATTTTTCGGCATAATTGCGGAATTCACGCATTGGCTAAGGGCACCGTTCAAATAGATGCATTTTTGGGTTGAGTCCCAAGTGGCAATAATATGATACCAAACATTCTCGCTCAAATCAGGAGTTTTCGGCCCAGCGGCGTCAAGAGTGTTTGTACCATCTGAAACGCTGAATATTATTTTATTTTCTCCGATATTATCGATAAGCACGTAATGTAAATTCGGCCAGCTGGCACCGTCACCTTTCATAAAAATTACGTTGCCGTAGGCGGTTGATAATTTTTTTATTTTAACCCAGGTTTCAATAGATCCGCCCGAAGAAAGTATCAAAGAATCGCTTTGCGTAATGTTGGCGTAATTGTTCTTGCCATTGAATTGAAGCGCGGCTTTACCTATAGTAAGCGGCGCGGCGCCGGTCCATTTGGGGCCATTGGTCAATGTGCCGTTGTTGCCATTGCCGGATTTATCGATGATCGCGGCACCGCCTCCTTCTTCCATATCCCAATAGCCAACCAAGCCTTTAGTCACGCAACTTTTCGGATCCTGGGTACATGACTTTTCGCTAGACCCAAAATAGGTTTGCAGCCCTTGTTCATAATCTTTACGGATGTCATCGGTAGTGCGAGCATAATTATATATCTTAGGGTCGTCTATCATGCCAGAAAAATAAACTCCAGCAGCAGGATTTTCCGCGCCGATATAAATTGAATTCGCAAAATAATTTTGAGCGCCTATATTGTTGTTATCCTTATTAATACCGTTTATATAAGTGGCGGCAGCATTGCCGTCATATGTCAAAGTTACATATTGCCATATATTATTAGTTAAAACGGCGGTACTCGTACTTAAATTATGGATATCACCAATCCCATAATAAAGCTTGCCACCTGAGTGACATAAATAAAACCTCGGATTCTGCCCGCCCAACATACATAAATTACTATTAATGTTCCTGGGGTAAATCCACATCCCAACTGTAAATGGTTTCCCACTACCGATAACAGCACTCGGCACAAATGACGTACCAACATAATCATTAACCCCGTCAAAGTTTAACGCGTTGCCATACTTTCCGCTTACCCAGGTCGCACCACTTATCGTGCCGTCGTAATTATTTACGCTCGAATCTTTGACACTAGTACCACTCCCCTCGTCTAATTTCCAATATGCCACCGGCGCTCCTTGGTTGTAATGGTAAATAATTTCCCTATCGGACAAGGCGCGATTATAGGCGCGCACCTCGTCGATATAGCCGCTAAATCTTGTCACCGGATGATGGCCATATGTGCCAATGGTAACGTTGTTATTACTAGCGATAATATTGGTCGAAAGACTATCACAGTTGACCGTACCTGAATTTTCGCTGCAATAAATCGGCTGTTCCTTGCCATTAACATAGATGCGTACCGAAAGCTTACCATTACTGTTGATCCAGCGCCTTACTAAAACATGAGTCCAATCAGCGGCGGCATGGCCGCCAATGGTTTGTGCCTCAACCGAATTTCCGTTAGTTAATTCCCAGCGCAAGGAAATTTGCTCGCTGCTATTCAGCAATAGCTGATACGATGCCGAATCATCCCAAATACCCACGTCGCGGGCAATAATGCCGTCATAGGTATAGCGTTGCGTTTTTTTGATCCAGGCCTCAAGGGTGATATCCGGTGCCAGCGACAAACTGCCACCATTACCGCAATCGAGATAGTCGTCTTTGCCGTCGAATTGCAGCGCGGATTTGCCCATGGCCAGCGGGGCGCCCGCGGCCCATTTAGGGCCATTGGTGAGCGCACCATTGTTGCCGTTGCCGGATTTATCGATCGTTGAATTGCCGCTTCCTTCTTCCATATCCCAATAGCCAACCAAACCTTTGGCCATGCAGCTTTTAGGATCTTCGTCGCAAGTTTTACCATTCGCCCCAAAATGCGCGGCCATGCCGGCCTGGTAATCCAAGCGGATCTCATCGGCCGTACGGGCGTAGTCATAAATACGAACATCATCAACCATTCCGTTAAAAAATCGATTACTGCCGGCATAGTTGGCACCGATATTCAAATTATAAGGATGGCTTGTGGGAGTAAAGGTAGTGTTTTGGGCCACCAGATTGCCGTTAACATACATTTTCAAACTGTTGGCGGCGCTAGTTATGGTTACGTAATACCAGGTATTGGCATTGATATTTGTTGCCGGGTAATTTATGGTTCTGAATTGGTTATCATAAATCCATGAAGTTAAGTTTCCGCCAATAAATTTTATTTCGTAATAGTTGGCGGAAAAAAATCTTTTATCGTCTAACGAGGGCGGATCATTGGCCGAATTTACCCATAGAGAAACGGTGCGGCTGGCGCCCGTCAGATCCCAGGTACCCACGCCAACATAATCATCTTTGCCGTCGAATTTTATAGCAGTACCGTATTTACCGCCGGTCCACGCATCGGCCTGGATAACAGAATAAACCGAGGTGGCGTCGGGATTGGTTTGCCATGCCACAGAAACAGTTACCGTGGTCGTGGTGTTCGAAGCCACGGGGCGCGTTTGCCCGGAGCCGGTACCGCCGGTGATAGAAATTTTGCCGCCGGCCCATTGGTTGGTGATCCAAGTTTTATTATTATCGGTTAATGTGGTGGCGTCGCCCGCCTCGGCCGTGCCGGTATCGGTGGAATTGAAATTGGTCAGCGTGCCATCATTGTTATTATCGGTTGCGTCTTTGGCGGACGTACCACTCCCCTCGTCGAATTTCCAATAGCCGGCGGGCCCACCGTGGTTATAATGGAATTTGACTTCGGCTTCGGTTAAGGAACGGTTATAAATACGCACGCTGTCGATCAACCCATTAAGATAAGCATCGTTTTCGTAACCAGATACATTCATTGCCCCAATATCCGCGTTATTACCATTAATTTTAATATTAATTGGTTCGATAAGGACAGCTGATCCATCATTTTTGCCGTTTAAATAAAATTTTAAATTAGTACCATCAACGGTTGCGACAATGTGATACCAAGTGTTTGCAGATAAAGCCGTATTACTACTTTTCTGGTCCCATGCCCAAGCATTTCTGCCGGTGGCAATTGTGAATTTATTATTAGTATTAATATGTAGCCCTACGTTATATGTTTTACTACCAATTAATACATCCCTATTATTATAAATCATTTGAGCAACACCCAATTTATTTATTTTAACCCAAGCTTCAATTGTTATATTCGCTTGCGCCAAGCTACTATTATTGCCGGCATCCACATAATCATCTTTGCCATCAAATTGCAGCGCGCCGACTCCGCCAGCTGGCGGACTTGCCGTTGTCCATTTCGGCCCATTAACCAAGGTCCCGTTATTCCCATTCCCGCTGGCATCATAGGCAGTGACACCACTGCCCTCGTCGAAACTCCAGTAACCCACTAAACCGCGAGTAAACGTGTCTTCGGGAATGGCGGCGCCGCCCCCGAAAAATCCCTGCAAAGCAAAGACTCCGCCGGTCACCAACGTTGATAGAATAATGATTACCGCAATTATTTTCTTTCTATTGTTCATTTTTTGCAGGAATCTTTCGGGGCTGTCCCGAAAAATAAAATTTAAGGCGGTTTTTAACGTATTTTTTACCAACACCTGATTTTAAATATTGTTCGCGGACTTTGGCATCCTGCTCATTGATACAAGCTTCGTAATATATAAGTTCAAGTGGTCGCCTTGTGCGTGTTGAATAAACTAGCCCTTTATTGTGTTCCAAAAACCGCCTCTTTAAATCATCGCTATACCCTGTAAACTTGCCGTCTTTTGAACTTTGCAAAACGTACGTATAAAACATAAATTTTATATTTCGGGTACGCCGCCAAACCAGCCGTTCATGGCGCCGATATAGCCTGCGCCGGAAATAATTAACAATAAGCCGATGACTGCAAAAAAAAGAAATTTCTTTCTTTTGTTTTGCTTTTTCTTGTTGAATAATTTTTCTAGAATTTTCAAGCGTATCATTTTACTATGAATGAGTGGTAGTGGAATTTTCCGGATCCGGGGTTTCGATAGTTGGAGATTCGTAATTTTCAGGTGGCGCGATTTCTTCGGTAGTAGTGGAATTATTTTCTGATGGCGGTTGCGAAGGTTGTTCGGTGGGCGTTTCGGTTGCCGAGGCTTGCGGCGCGGGAGCACTATCCCCTGTCGTTGAACAGGCGCCAGGATTTTTGATCCATTCGCCATTGGTGATTTGCGTGCAGTAAAGCTGGCCCGTGGCGGTATCGATCATTTCGATCTGGCGCACGGCTTTTATCTGTTCAATATTCGCCTGCTTGGCGCTAAAAATATCTGCGGCAAATTCGCGCACCTTAACGATGCTGTTTTCGAATACCATCCCCACCGACGCCAACATGTTTTTCAACGTTTGACTAATGCCGCCAGAGTTTACCAACGCTCCGGTGGAAGTGGCGCCAATCAATCCTCCCGCCAATTGCAATTCTTCGATCTGCAGCTGCTGCTCCTGCACCGCTTTGACCAGCACCGGCACCAAGCCGATGGTGTTTAGTTCCTTATAACCGTTGGCATCGGTCATGACCAAATGCGGCAAAATTCCCTCTACTTCCTGGGCGATAAAGCCAATACTGCTGGAAGCATTGTCATTGTCCGTGGTCCAGTTAAAGCTCACCGGCCTTAATTTCATTATGTCGTTAATACCAAAGACGGTGTTTTCGATATTTTTCTTTAGCCTTTCATCCGAACTGCAAGCAATGATGCCGCCGTCGGAAAGTGTGCAGCCGGTATTGTTGGTGCCGTTAAAACGGGCGATGTTGGTACCCGTAGCCAAAACATCCAGCGCGTAGCTGGCGCTGGTACGATTTATGGCCAGATTGCCGCCAGTGGTATTGGTGGCGGGTAATGCCGTGGCGCCAAAACTACTGTCATCCACATTGTAGGTATTGGTGGGGCTGGAAGCATGCGGTTCGGCATCATTGTCTAGGGTTGGGGTACACGCCGCACCACTACAGCCGTAGATCCGGTATTTGGTGGCGCCACTCACCGGATCCCAGGCCAGCAATACGTAATTGGTGGCATCCAAAGTGGCATTGCCCGTGGTAGTTTCGCAAAGAGTGGAGGCGGTGGTTTCGCCATTGTCGTTTAAAGCGGTGATCTGGAAGCGGTAAGTGGAAGTTCCCGCCGTGCCTTGCGGCACGCAAGTAAGATTAGTTGGCATTGATAATTTTTGGACAATAATATTACCCCCGGTCAGGGCAAGATTTTGCTTGACCATCAAATTACCCGCACCGTTACCATTGCCGCCAATACCCACGTTGCCGTTGGGATCAACCCGGAAAACAAAACTTCCGTTGTCTGCCCCCGACACCTTGAACCCGCCGAACGTGGTATTGGAATACCGGATATCGGCAATAATATCGCCACCGTTGGAACTAGAATCGCCGGCCAAACTTAAAATCAAATTATCGTAAACATTGGGCGAGCCGGCAGTGATGGACAGCGGTCCGGCCGAAGTGATATATGATCCGGCGGCGCTGGTGAATTGCAGATCGTAATCAATGCCCACGTCACCGGCCACGTTCACTTCCAGCGGCCGGTTCATCACGATATTAGGATTACCCACTTCCATTAAAGTTTCCAATGTTCCATTGGAAGCGATCTTAAAACGCAATGCGCCGGAATAATAAGTATTATCAATATTGGTGATCAGCGAATCGATGCGGCCGAATTCCGTCGCTCCCCCGGCGGTGCGATTGGCAATAAATTGCAATCCCATGCCGGAATTTACGGCCGCAGTGCCTAAATTTTCCAAGCGCAATAAATCGGTAACCGCGCCGCTCGAATCCCCTCGGACGGTTAACTTGGAAGTCGGCGCGGGCGTACCAATGCCGACGTTGCCGCCATTCTGAATCGTAAGACGAACTGCGGTATCATAAAAACGCAAGTCATTGCCACTAAGGTATTGATACCACTTTGTTGCGCGTGCTGAATTTGCAAATAATAAGTGATTGACATTGCCGCTTAATTTAAGGCCACCAAAAGAACCGACCCATGTTGAAGATGCGGCTTCGGTTATTTCCAATTCCGCACTTGGTGCCGTAACACCGATACCGACATTACCGGAAGAATCAATTCTTACACGCTCACTATTGTCGGTTTCTAAAGTTATATAACCGCCAGCATATCCGCCGCTTCCCGAAATAATCCGCCAAGGGTAGGCCCCGCCGGCAGTGATCGCGCCATTAGTGATTTGATCCCGGCCAAAAGAACCGGCATGCAAACCATTCACATCGAGCAAGAAATAACTTAGTCCCGCTACTGTGCCCACGTTGAATGAAGGCGAACGTACGGTACCATTAACATCGAGCAAAACTCCAGGGGAAGTTGTGCCGATGCCCACGTTGCCGGACTGAAGTATGTTTATTCCTGACGCTATCGATCCATTCATCGTACCAACGCTTAAAAATGCATTGGTCGAAGTCGCATTGTAATTCCACTGCAAACCCCCATAATAAATGTTGCTTTGCCCAAATAAGAAGCGGGAATTTTCAGTCGCACTTCCCACCACCAAATCCAACGCAGTGTTGGGCGTGTAATTAAAAGCATCTCCAATTTGAACATCACCAACAACATTCAATTTGTGCGTTGGTACCGTGGTGCCGATACCGATATTACCAGAACTTCCTTGTATCCGCATTATCTCGGAGAGTACAGTGCCATTCGTTGTATTAAATGTCAGGTTCGAAGAATAAGAAGAATTATCGACGCCCAAAGCCTTAATATTTATTGTAGAAATATTGCTATTATAATTGCCATCGATTGCTAGTCCCGATGACCAATAATTACTAAAGCTTGGCGTATTTACAAACAAGGAAGCTCCTGTCCCCGCGGAACCAATAGTTGCTAAACCAAATGTGCTATTAAATGTCCCGCCGCCCCATGTAATACCCGTTGTCCCCGAAACATTTAATGCTGAAACCGGGGCCGTAGTACCGATGCCGACATTACCTGAACTCAAAATCCGCATTCGCTCTGTTGTTCCGCCGGCAGAAAAAAGCAAATTATTCGTTGCTCGAATACCAAAATCAGTAACTCCACCGCCCGAAATAGCATCATCGGCGCTACCCAACATACTTAAAATTGTGCCATCATTATCAAACTCTAAAAGCGGTGCCGTTGCATGGTTGATGGTAAGTAAATTGGCCGGCGAAGTTGTACCAATTCCCACCCTTGTCGCAAACGTAGAAGTAGCGCTCGAGTTAAACGTGCCATTTACATCTAATTTGTAAAATGGAGTGGCCGTGCCAATGCCGACGTTGCCTGATGTTATCCTCATTATTTCGCTGTTGGTACTGAAAGCTAAATATCTCTGCGTGGTTGCGTTATATCCGCCAACTATTCTTGCGAATTGGGATCCTCCCGACCCCGCATCAAACGCAATCCCCGACCCCGCACCAACACTATCATTAGGATTATATAATCTCAGCAAATCAATAACGCTTGCTGAATTTTGATAAACTTCCAATTTATTTTCTGGCGCGGTGGTGCCGATGCCGACATTACCGGAATTTTGCTGTAAATAAATTTGACCTCCGTTAAAATTGAAATTGCCAGAAAGGTCAACCGCTAATCTTGTAGTCCCCGCCCCGGATCCAGTATTAAGAGTTAACCCACTGTTACCGCCCTTTAATAACAAATTGTTCACATAATTGCCGGCGCCGCCGCCGACCGTGAATGTTGATCCAGAAAATGAAAGTAATTTGTTTGAAAAATGAGTGCCAGCGCTATCGCCTGCGAAATAAATACCTTTATTCGCCCCAGCGAAATACAGATCATTGCTTGAACCGATTGTTCCATTAATTTCAAGGGCATAATCCGGCGTCGTCGTTCCAATTCCCACCTTACCCGCGCTTTCAAATAATACCGAATTACCCAAAGCGTTACTCGCGGTAAACTTGGGCAGATAACCGATCGTTCCCGAAACACTCGATCCCATGGCCAGCGCCGCACCATTCCACTTGAGCGTACCGCTGTCGTTGTATAAGGCCATGGTAGTATCGCTGGGAATTGCATTTGTAAATTTAACGCCGCTGGCCGCGATCTCGATTAATCCGGTATTGGAATTAAGAATAAGATTGCCAGTAGCAGTGTTTAAGGTATTGGTTTTTAGGGTGAGGTTGTCGGCTTGCAAGGCAAAGCCAGTACCGGTATTAGTTGTGGTCAATGTTGAGCTGGCATTACTTGAAGTGAAATTGCCGGCGCCGGTATAGGTTTGGGCACCGGTGACGCTAAAATTGCCCCGCACGGTCAGGCCATGCTCGGTGGTAAGGTTCTGGGCATTGGCATCGCCGCTGGCGCTGATGGTGAAATTGCCGGCGCCGATATTCAATGTTGAACCCAGTAAATTGGCCGGCAAGGTATAGGTTTGGCCCACGGAATAATTGGGGCGGTCGGAATCCAATTGCCTTAATAACAGGTTGACTTTGTTTTTAGTATCTTCGTCCACCACCACGGTATTGGTATGTTCGGTGATGGTGTTGGTATGGATGGTTTGAATCTCTTTGGTCTGGATCTCTTTGGTGGGGTTGATGTTCTGGATGATTTGGGCAGGAGATTGATCATTGACCATTAGATTTTGAACATTGGCATCTTTTGAAGGAATAACTTCGTGATTTTTTTCTTGAGATTTGCCGGCAATAACAGAAGGCTGATCATTTTTAATTTGATCGTTTGACGATTGATTATTGTTTGATGCTTGATTGTTTGTATTTGGTGATTGGGTGGCCACGGTTGAGCAATTGATACCAAAAAAACAGGTCACTCCTTGCCAGAAGGAAGCTAAACTTGCTTGGGAAAATGCCGCGGATATCCCAGGAATAACTTCGGTAACCGCAATTTTTGCTCCTTCGGTGAAATTACCGATCAGGCTGGCTTGAATAATATTAGGCGTAATAAAGCAACCCAAAAATACCAAAAAAGCCAGCGCAATTTTAGTTAAAAATTGTGATTTTTGAATATGTTGTTTCTGGTGCATGCCGAAGCTATCCAAGACTATCCCTGATACTTTTAATTATACCCTACCGACAAGAGGTTTATCAATGTGGAAAACCGCTATTTTAAGGCAAAAGAACGGGTTATTGCCCGCTCTTAAAATTGCTTTGTTTTTGAATTTATTTTAAGTGCGCCGCCAGGCCGAGCTGATAGTCTTTTTGGATCTCCAGCGGGGTGCGCGCGTAATTATAAATCTTGGCATCGTCAATCAGCCCGTTCCAAGGATTACCGTACGTTCCCCGAGACCCCAGGCGCACATCCCAACTTCCAGAGATTCTTGTGGAGCGCGCTCCACGACCAACCTCTACTCCGTTGACGTAAATGATCAGATTGGTCCCATTGTCTACCCCGGCCACGTGATACCAGCGATTCATTTGGAAATTATACGACGACGACATGTAAGCGGCGGCGCCGCCGGGAGTATATCCGCCGAAATAAATCAAACTATTATTACTCCTTAAGTCCATCCAAAAAGTCGATTGCGCAATGCTGGCGCCACCTTTGCTGATAATTGTGTTAGTACCGGCAGCCTCGGTATAGATCCATGCCTCGGCAGTCATGTTATTGGTAAGATCCAGTTTTGAACTGTTACCCAAATTCACATAATCATCGGTACCGTCAAAGTCGAGCGCCGAACCATATTTGCCCTGTGTCCAAACCGGGCAAGTTCCCGCGCCGGGTTGGCAGGTGCCGTCGCCTAAAGTACCATCGTTGTTATTTTCGGTTTGATCGTAAGCCTTATTACTTTTGCCTTCATCCATTTCCCACCACCCTACCGGTCCGCCTTGGTTGTAATGGTAACGCACCTCCTCTGGGGATAATGCGCGGTTGTAAATTCGAACTTCATCGATCAAACCATTGATAAATTCGGAACTGCCAAACTGATGAGACCCAATCGCGGATGCAACTGAATTATTGGATATTTGCCCTGTTAACGGCGCCTCGCTAGAAAGCGCCCCATTCACATAAAACGAGACATTGGCCCCATCATATACGCCTACCAGATGATACCAAACATCATTGCTCATAACCGGACCATTAACATTAGCAAGTCCGCCCGTTGAATTATAAACTCTTAATGTCAGATAATTATTCGCGCCTTCTTTCCTTATAAACCAATCATTTCCGGCAGAGCCTTTGCGGATTACGGTTCCGGTGTTGCCCTGCCCGAAGTTTTTTAATTTTACCCATGCTTCGATAGATACGTAACTACTAATGCTGATATTATTCCCGATATAGACATAATCGTTTTTGCCATCAAAAGACAGTGAACCGCGCCCGGAAGCCAGCGGGGCGCCCGTGGACCATTTAGGTCCGTTGGTGAGCGTACCGTTGTTGCCGTTGCCGGATCGGTCCAACAAACTGGTACCGTTATTTTCTTCCATATTCCAGTAGCCGACTAAGCCCTGGTTCATACAACTTTCCGGATCTTCGCTGCAAGTCTTACTAGTCGGACCGAAATAGGTTTGCATTCCTTGTTCATAATCTTTGCGAATTTCCTCTGCCGTGCGCCCATAATTAAATATTTTTACTTCATCAATTAGGCCGCTAGTATATAACCCGCTAAATCCTTTCATTATATCTTCGGCCTTAAATGGGTAAGAAATTCCAAGATAGACCATGCTGCTATCTTCGTTTGATGCATGAATTGCGCCATCAATATATAAGTCGCCTGTTTTATTATGATGATTAACGTAGACAATATGATGCCAATTATTATCAGCAACCAAAGTATCTGATTTAATATTGTGCTGCCAACCGCTTTCGTTTGAATGTATATATTCAGCATAGCCGCTTCGCAATACTAGCGCGCCAAAAAAAGAATTATTGTTCCACGCTATCAACCCTTTTCCAAAATTGCCATTTTGCCCCGTATCGGTTCCCTTATACCAAGCTTGGAGAGTAAAATCGGCGTTGTCATAAAAATTTAAATTTGGGTTTGACGGAATATCAACAAAATCATCGGCCCCGTCAAAACTTAATGCATTGCCGTATTTGCCGCTGATCCATGTGGCACCGGAAATCGCGCCGTCGTTATTATTCAAACTGGAATCTTTGGCGATTGCGCCACTGCCTTCGTCGAATTTCCAATATGCAACCGGGCCGCCGTGGTTATATTGATAGCGGATTTCTTCGGCCGACAACGCGCGGCCATAGATGCGCACTTCATCGATGAGTCCGTTAAAATATGCCGAAGATTGCTGGCCGATATATAACGGACTAGTACCGGTTTTTATCGTACCGTCGTAATTGTTTTCCTGAATCAAAACGCCATCTTTATAAGCTTTCACTTTTTTTGCGATGCTATCGGCGGTCAATGTCAAAAGATGCCATTCATTAATTCCTATTTGCGTTACGTTGGTAAATTGGATTGGCGTTAAATCCGATTGGTAAAGCCTCATATTTACATAATCTGATTTCGGATCGGTTAGCCACATCAAACCCCAGCCGCTTTGCGCGACCCTTTTTGAAATCAATCCGGGAGTTACATTCAATCCATTGCCTAATCTTTTCACCCAAAGGGAAACCGTAATATTATTGGCGATATCGAGACTGTCGCTGTCATTAACCAGGGTGTAATCATCTTTGCCGTCGAAAGCCAACGATCCTCTTCCGCCGGCAAGCGGCGCGCCCACGGACCATTTTGGCCCGTTGGTAAGAGTGCCATTATTGCCATTGCCGGATTTGTCCAGCAAGCTGGTGCCTTTCCCCTCTTCCATATCCCAGTAACCCACTAGGTTTTGATTAATGCAACTAGCCGGATCTTGAGAGCAAGTTTTGCCGCTGGGCCCCAAATATGTTGCCATGCCCGCCTGATAATCCAAACGAATCTCTTCGGCCGTGCGCGCGTAATCACTGATTTTTACATCGTCGATGGCACCGTTAAAATAATCCACGGGAGGCGCGCCAGCATATCCGCCAATAGTTAAAGAATTTGAGTTTGTGGCGCCAACCGTCCAGGAAGTAATTGTATCGGTATTTACTCCGTTAATATAATATTTCATTGTTCCTCCGGAAGCAGTGACCGCGACATGCTGCCATACATCCGGCACCACCGTAGAATTTCCGCCTTTATAAACCCAGTTGCAATTATTGCTGCTCAAAAACGCCAACTTATAATTATTAAGCTGCAGGGCGTAATTTCCGCAGTCATCGGGCGACTTTTTTATAATAACCGCTTCAGCCGGCAAATTGGCGGACGGCTTTATCCAAGCTTCAATTGTGATCGCACCGGTAATGCTATTTTTATTGCCAACATTAATGTAGTCGTTGTAGCCATCGAATTGGATCGCGCTCCCGTATTTTCCCTCGGTCCACGCGCCCGCTTGAGAAAGAGAATATACCGACGTGGCATCGGGATTAGTACCCCACGCCAAAGATACCGTAATTGTTGTGGCGTTATTGCTAACAATCGAGCGCGCCTGGCCCGAACCGGTACCGCCAGTAATACTTATGCTGCCGCGGGCCCATTGGTTGCTTATCCATGTTTTATCATTATCGGCAAGCGTCATGGACGCACCTGCCTCTGCCGTGCCAGCATCGGTGGAATTAAAATTGGTTAACGCACCATCATTGCTATTTTCGGTTTCATCGCGCGATACGGTGCCGCTCCCCTCGTCGAATTTCCAATATCCGGCGGGACCGCCATGATTATAATGGTATTTAGCTTCGGCAACCGATAGCGCGCGGTTATAAATCCGTACTTCATCGAGCGCGCCTTTGTAATAGTAAGTAATTTTTCCAAAATTAATAATGCTGGCACCGATCGCGCCACCATGCGCGGTAATGTCGGTGGTGCCTTTTAATACGCCATCAACGTAAAAAGAAGCTGTAGACGACCGGCTGGCCGTCACCATTATATGGTGCCAATTATTATCGTTTTTAATTCCTGCTTGTATTTCCGCAGCTCCAGTGGGAGACCCAGTGCCTTTTAACCTGAACCGCAAAGTATCGTTTACTACATCGATCCATAATCCAGTAGACAATGAATCGGCATAAGTGCCGATTATCCCTTTATAGTTGGCGCCGGGATTGGTTTGCGGCGGATATTTGACATAGGCTTCGATGGTAAAATCCGACGTACCGCCGTTTAATAATGTGTCCCAAGAAACATTGGTGTTAACATAATTATCCTTGCCGTCAAAATAGATGCCGCCGGAATTTTTTCCCGATGTCCATTGCGGATTATTAACCAATGCGCCGTGATTGTTCTTGCCGCTTTTATCATAAGCGATCGTGCTCGTGGCCTCATCCATGGGCCAATAGCCTACCAGGCCGCGGGTAAAGGTATCTTCGGGAATAGCCGCGCCGCCCCCGAAAAATCCGTTTAGGGCAAATGTCCCGCCTACCCCCAAGGTTAAAATAACCGCGGCAATAATTGCCAGTTTTGTGATCCTGCTAGGATTTTTCGGGGCAGTCCCGAAAGAAAAGCTTTTCTTTTTGCTGGTCGCAACCATTAGCATCAGACCGACTCCTATCATTGGCAATAACAATATCGCAGTTCTTTCGGGTACGCCTCCAAAAAAACCATTAAGCGCGAAAATACCGCCAATCCCGGAAAGGATAAATAACGAACCGACAACTGCAAAAAAAAGAAATCTCTTTCTTTTGTTTTGCTCTCTTTTGTTGATCAGTTTTTTCAGGATTCGGAAGCGCTTCATTATATTAAGGTTGAGTGGTGGTGGAATTTTCCGTAGCCGGAGTTTCAACGACCGGAGTTTCGGGCAAGCTGATTTCTTCGGTAGTGGTAGTGTTGTTTTCCGATGGCGGAGTAATATTTTCTTGCGGGGTTTGTTCGGCCGTTATTTCGGTGACTGGGGCTTGCGGCGCAGAAGCACCATCCCCTAATTGAGGGCAGGCGCCAAGAGTTTTTACCCATTCGCCATTAACGATCTTGGTGCAATAGATCTGGCCGGTCGCTTCATCGATCATTTCAATCTTTTTCACGCGAACCGTATCGGCAAAAATATTTTTTAAAGTGGCCACACCGTTTTCGATTCCCATACCCACCGACGCCAATAAATTCTTCAATACTTGACTAACGCCGCCATTCGAATCCGCCAAGGCTCCGGTAGAAGTGGCACCAACCAATCCACCCACCAACCGCAACTCTTCGATTTGCAATTGCTGCTCCTGTACGGCTTTTACCAGCACCGGCACCAAGCCGATAGTATTTAACTCCTTATAGCCGTTGCCGTCAGTCATTACCAGTTTGGGCAAAACCTCTTCTACTTCCTGAGCCAAGAAGCCCGCGGTAGTAGACGCATCATCACTATCGGTGTTCCAGTTAAAACTCACGGGGCGGAGTTTCATAATGTCATTAATACCATAAACAGTATTTTCGATATTTTTTTTGAGCCTTTGATCGGAACTACAGGCGATAATTCCCCCGTCGGAGAGGGTGCAGCCGGTGTTGTTGGTGCCGTTAAATCGAGCGATATTAATACCGCCCGACAATACATCCAAAGCATAACTGGCGCTGGCACGGCCAATAGCCAGATTACCGCCCGTAGTATTAGCAGCCGGCAGCGCGGTCACACTAAACAAACTATCGTCAACATTGTAAGTGGTAACGGGACTGGAAGCGTGCGGTTCGGTATCATTGTCCAACGTGGGGGTGCAAGCCGCGCCCGCGCAGCCGTAGACCCGGTATTTGGTCGCACCACTCACCGGGTCCCAGGCCAGCAATACATAGTTTGTAGTATCTAGTGTGGCATTGCCGGTCGTGGTTTCGCAAAGCGTGGAGGCCGTGGTTTCGCCATTATCGTTTAACGCGGTCACCTGGAAGCGATAAGTGGACGAACCAGCCGTGCCTATCGGAACACAGGTGGCATTGGCAGGCGCGGAAAGTTTTTGCACGGCAATATTGCCGCCGGTTAAATTGATATTTTGTTTTACGGTCAAGTTGCCAGTTCCCGAACCATTTCCGCCGACTTCGACATTGCCGTTTGGATCGACCCGCATTACATAGCCGCCGTTATCAACCCCACCGATCTTGAAACCGCCAAAGGTAGTGTTGGAATTGCGAATGTCGGCAATAATATCGCCACCATTGGTGGCGTCATCACCAGCCACGGCCAATAATAAATTATCGTAGACGTTGGGCGACCCGGCCAAGATCGTGAACGGACCGGAGGAAGTGATGTGCGCTTCACCAGTACCGGTAAATTGCAGGTCGTAGGCAATCCCCACGTCGCCGGCCACATTCACTTCCAGCGGCCGGTTCATCACGATATTGGGATTGCCCATTTCCATAACGGTATCCAAGGAACCGTTGGCCGCGATCTTAAACCGCATCGCGCCAGAATAATAAGTATTATCAATATTGGTAATCAGCGAATCGATGCGACCAAATTCAGTTACTCCTCCGGTGGTGCGGTTGGCAATAAATTGCAAACCCGTGCCGGAATTTACCGCCGCAGTGCCCAAATTTTCCAAGCGCAAAAGATCGGTAACTACACCGCTCGAATCGCCCCGCACGGTCAATTTACTTGCGGGCACAGACGTTCCAATACCAATATTACTATTACTAAAATAACCATATGCTCCATCGAACGTAAGGTAAGTGGTTGAATTAACTTGCAACCTTAAAGAACTAGAAGTCTCATTAATATATCCATCTCCGTGCAAGGTCAGATAATTATTAGTGGCCGAATTAATCCTTATGGTGCCAGCAGAAACTCCAAAATTACCAACAGCAAGCGTATTTTCCGGGGTAGTAGTACCAATACCAACATTACCCGAGCTAGTTAATACCAATTGGCTGGTACCGGCGGTTGATTGAAAAACGCGGACACTATCATCAGCGACGCCATATTGCAACCCGCCATATTTACCCAAGGTTGCCGAGTATCCAAATAAAAACCTAGGATCGGAAGCATTGTTGAATGAATAGAAATCCCCGCCGCCGCCGGAGCCGGTTAACGTGCCAATCTGAAGTTTTGCGACGGGCGTTGTGGTGCCAATACCAAGATTACCGCCCATAAAACTAAAATCGGCGGTGGTAGTTGCGTTTGCAAACGATTCGAAAATCAATGGCCCGGAAGTATTTTTATAGATATCGCCCAAGATCGCGCCGTTGCGGGTAAATCTTTGGATATATTCTCCCGAAACGGTATTTATATCCAATTTTCCAAGCATGCTGGTAGTGCCGATGCCGACATTGCCAGTATTCGTATCAAACATGATCTTTGATTCGTTAATGGCATTATCGAAATTGATCTTATAACCAGAAAAATTTCCCGTTGCTGCTTTTATGTGTAAATTATCGGCGTTATCCAAATACATTGTTTTTTCGGCCAATCCGTCGGTTCCATCAAAATATAAAGCGTTTGCATTCCCACCGATTCTTAGTGATCCGGTAACGTCCATTTTGTAGCCGGGTGCCGTTGTACCAATGCCGACATTGCCCGATGCATCTATCCTCACGCGCTCCGCGCCATTAGTGGAAAAACGCATCGGGAAAGACCCGCTAATTGTCTTTAAAGTAAGTATGTTACCGCTATCATCCCAGTTTAATTCCCCGTAAGTATTGCCCGTATCACCCCGCCCCAACTTCAAACCGCTAATATGAGAACCAACACCCCCAATAAAAGCATACGCATTGTCAGTAGTACGAACGTCAAGCGTATGAACTAGCGCGGTCGTCCCGATTCCGACGTTGCCGGAACTATCAACCCGCAAACGCTCGATACCATTAGTGGAAATTCCAATGGTGCTAGTTGCGGCCCGAAAAATTCCGGTATTGGTTTCCAAATTCCAGCGGTAAGATGGTAACGCCGCCGAACCATCGGGGTTAGCATAAAAAGTACCATAGTAACCACCGGCACTCATATTAGTCCCGCGGATCGTTCCATTAACTTCTAATTTATATCCAGGAACAGTGGTGCCGATACCGACGTTGCCGGCACTGGCGTAGAATACGTCTTGCAGGGCACCGGCGCCGGAGCTCCAGTTTTGAATTCGAAAAACATCCGTTGTTGAACTTAAAATTGCTTGCGCTCCTGATCCTAATTGGATAGTTCCCGCAAGAGAGCTTTGCCCAACTCTAAGAGTTCCGTTTATCTCTAATTTTGTTTGGGGGTTGGTCGTGCCAATGCCGACGTTGCCGCTAAAAGTCGACGTGGCGGTGGCGCGAAATGAGCCCGCCACGTCCAGCAAAAACAATGGAGAGGCCGTACCGATACCAATATTGCCAGCGCTATTAATACGCATGCGTTCAACCCAGTTGCCGCCTTCCGGAGCAGTAAAAAATGCTACCTTCCCGGGAACATAACCAGCACTCGGATTTCCATCAACGGTAAATTGAATGCCAGCGGAATTACGAAATGCTGTTCCGTCGTAACCACGAGCAAAGAAATATCCCAATTCGTCGCCGCTCGCCGCGGCCAATGGCACATCGATCGTTCCGCGAGCCCGCTTCATTACTAAGCCACCGTATGCTCCTCCGCTCCGATAGCTTTCTAATTCTAATTCCAAGTATCCTTCACCTCTAACTGTCAAATAAGAATTCGAAGTCGAGCCACGCGATTCAAATAATGCTAAAGTTCCGGGCGATGATGAGATATTTAATTTTGCATTTAAAGCCGTTGTCCCGATCCCAACATTACTGCCGCTTTCAAAGATCACCGAATTCCCTAGCGCATTGGAACTGGTAAATTTGGGCACATAACCCACTGTTCCCGAAACACTACTCCCCATGGCCAGAGCCGCGCCATTCCACTTGAGCGTGCCGGAATCATTATAAAGCGCCATGCTGGTATCGCCAGGAACCGAATTAGTAAGCTTGATACCGCTGCCCGCGATCTCAACTAATCCGGTATTGGAATTTAGGATGAGATTGCCAGTGGTAGTATTTAAAGTGTTAGTTTTAAAAGTTAGGTTGTCGGCCTGCAGAGCAAGGCCGGTGCCGGTATTAGCGGTGGTTAATGTTGAGCTGGCATTGCTTGAAGTGAAATTGGCCGCGCCGGTATAGGTTTGAGTACCGGTTACGCTAAAATTGCCCCGCACGGTCAGGTCATGCTCGGTAGTGATGTTTTGGGCATTGGCATCGCCGCTGGCATTGATGGTGAAATTACCGGCACCGATATTTAATGTTGAGCCGAGTAAATTTGCCGGTAAAGCATAGGTTTGACCCACGGAATAGTTGGGACGGTCGGAATCCAGTTGCCTTAATAACAAATTGACTTTGTTTTTAGTGTCTTCGTCCACCACCACAGTATTGGTATGTTCGGTGACGGTGTTGGTATGGACGGTTTGAATCTCTTTGGTCTGGATCTCTTTGGTGGGATTAATGTTCTGGATGATGTGGGTGTTGGTATCCGCGGGTTGGTTTTGATCAATAACTGGACCCGGGTCTTTGTAAGTTGCATCTGAATTGGTTTCTGCATTTTTTGTGGTTACAATATTGGCGGCAGTTTCCTTTGGAGATCGGGTGCTGGTTGTAGTTTGGCTGGCGACTAACGGTTGCGCCGGCGCTACCGGACAGTTAATGCCAAAAAAGCAGGTGACCCCCTGCCAAAAGGAAGCTAAACTCGCCCGGCCATTCATCATTTTCACCGCGGCCTCGTAAGTCGAAGAATTATTGCCGCGCTCCGAGATCAATTTGGCCGCAACTCCCCAGATCACAATATCGGCACAACCCAAAAATACCAAAAAAGCAAGCGCAATTTTAGTCAAAAATTGTGATTTTTGAATATGTTGTTTCTGGTGCATGCCGAAGCTATCCAAGACTATCTCCAATACTTATAATTATACCTTAGCGGCAACCGGTTTGCCAATGTGGAAAAACGTTATTTAAAAACAAAAAGCCGCTCACAAAAGCGGATTTTCGTAAAAGACAAAGCTACATTTTTTCCGGAGCCGATACTCCTAACAAGCCGAGCGCATTGCCCAAAACGGTTTTAGCAGCCACGGCCAGCGCCAGCCGCGCCTTGGCCAAATTTTTATCGTCGGCGACCACCTGGCATTCGCAGTAAAATTTATGGAAGCTAGCGGCTAATTCGGTGGCATACAGGCAAATCCGCTGCACCTGGTAATCATGGGCGGTATCCTGCACCACTTCGGAAAAACGCGCCAGATCTTTCATGAGTTCGATCTCGCAGGGATGGTTAAGAAGTTTTAAAAATTCGGGAGCTGGCTGCTTAACTACTGTTATTTTTTTAGATTTGGCCTTGCGTAAAATGCTGGCGATGCGCGCGTGCGCGTACTGCACGTAAAAAACCGGGGAATCGCTGGAACGCTGCTTGGCCAGATTTACATCGAATTCCATTTGGGATTGGAGCGAATTTTGCAGGTAGAAAAACCGAGCGGCGTCTACACCCACCTCGTCGATCAGCCAGTTAAGAGATATGATATTGCCTTCGCGCTTGGAAATTTTGCCGCCTTTAATGGTTACGATCTGGCAGATCAAAACCTCGAATTCACCTTTGTACCCAAGAATATCCATTATGGCTTTCATACGCGGCACATGGCCTTGATGGTCGGCACCCCAAATGTCGATGATCAGCTTAAACCCGCGCTTGATCTTGTCCAAATGATAGGCAATATCGGAAAGGAAATAGGTGGGGCTGCCATTGGACCGCAATAATACTTCGTCCTTTTGGTTAAATTTGGACATATCGATCCAATAGGCGCCATCTTTTTCCACCACCAATCCCCTTTTCTTTAAAAGATCGTAGGTTTTCATCACCAAACGGTCCTTGTACAGAGTTTCTTCGGACATCCAATTATCGAATTTGATCGACAAATCTTTGGCGATAAACTTCTTTAGATCTTTGAGAACTTCCTGGGCTAAAAAATATCCGCCGTCGGTTTCGGAATGGATCTTGGAAAGCTTGGGCTGGAGCTTAGCGATCTTTTCCTTAAGATAGGGCGACAAATATGCCTCCCCTCTCCCCAAAGCAGTGGCGCCAAGGGTCTGGATCTGTTTGGAAACCTTGGCATCATTAACGTAATATTCCCGCTGTACATTGTAGCCGGCTTTCTGCAAAACATTAGCCAGCGCGTCGCCATAGAACGCGCTCCGGCCGTTGCCCACATGCAGCTGGCCGCTGGGGTTGGCTGATACAAATTCAATTTGCGCAAATTTATTTTTGCCGATATTAACCTTCCCGTAATCGGAACCCTCTTCCAAAATTTTCGCCGCTTCAATTTTCAGATAAGCGGGCGCCAAAGTAAAGTTTATGAATCCCGGCGCCGCCACTTCGATCCTGGAAAATATTTTTTTAGCTTTCGCGGACCTGTCCAATTCCTCCTTAATTTTAGCCGCGATCTCCATCGGATTTTTCTTGGCCGCTCCCGCCAGCCGCATCGCGACATTGGACGCGTAATCCCCATGCGCCCGCTCCTTACACGCGCTCACCGTTTCATTATTTAAAACGCCATGAATATCACCCAAAACAAAAAACTCCTCCTTTGTAAGAGTTTTTAAAACCCCTTTTACTAATAAATCAATTTGTTCCCGTATCATTTTTTAAAATTTTATTAAAAGCAATATATCTCAATCCAATTAATATCGCTATATCATATTTTTAAAAAAATATCACTTTTTATAAAAAAGCGATTTTTTCGCACAAACTGTGAAATTCTTCGGTAAAAATAAACTTGTGGATACGGCTATCTTTTTCTTTTAAACCGTATCCACAAAATCCTGAAAATGGTAAGTACAAAAACAACCGCTAATGCGATCACCTGTTGCTCTTGCCTTTGGTTGAGCAAATCAAACCAAAAGCCAAAAGCTAAGGAAATAATCGCAATGGTCAAAAATAACACTATACCTTGACTTTGCTTCACCTTCGACACCCTTTTTGCTTTATTATAACTATTTTTTAAAATTTGTCAAGATTAAACCTATGAGTTATAATGTTTGCACCATGAAAGTATTAGCCGAGAATAAAAAAGCGGACTTCAATTACGAAATCACCGAGCGGGTCGAGGCCGGAATAATGCTTACCGGTCAGGAAACCAAATCGATCAAAACCCGGGGACTATCCCTGGCCGGCTCGTACGTTGTCATCAAGCCTGACGGCGTTTTTTGGATTGGCGCTAAAATCCCTCCCTACCAAGCCGCCAACGCGGGCGCGGATTATCATGAACAGCGCGACCGCAAGCTGCTTTTGCGCCGGGCTGAAATCGAGTATTTGAATGGAATATCAAGCCAAAAAGGCTTGACTTTTATCCCCCTTAGGTTATATACTAAAGAACGTTATGAAGGCTCCGGCAAGATAAAGCTGGAGTTTGGAGTTGGGCGTGGCAAGAAAAAATTCGACAAGCGCGAAACCATCAAAAAACGCGATACCGAACGCGAGATCGCCCGCAATTTAGGCAGAGTTTAAAAAGACTGGTTCGAAGTCCGAAACAAGGTAAAAATATCTTTTGACTTTGTTTCGAATATTTGAGCTTTAGTATTCGAATTTTAAAAATTTGGGGATGCAAGGCCTCGATGGTTTATTGCCTGCCCGATTGCAAGCCAAGGCGCCAAACCTTGTAAAAATTGGCAAACTTCAAAAGTGCCAAATCAAATTCATTTGCGTTTAGCGCTCCTGAATTAGTTTACGCGTAAAGAAATCTTATTTCTTTTGCCGGCCGCTTCGGCGGCGGGAAAGCAAACTAAATCAGTGTCCGGTAGACGGATTCTCCCTTAAATTTACCGGGCATTATCTTGGGAGATAGGGAAAATCGTGCCCGCGGGAACGACTTTCCCAAAACCAATTTTCCGCTAAAAATAGAGGATTTTTGTCAGGTTTTCTATCCCCTATTTAAAACAAACCCGACTAAGCTTGTAGGTATCGCGCGGCGCAGTTTTCCAGATACGGGTTCAAGTCCCGTCGTCTCCACAGAGTAGTGAATTTTTGACTTGCAAAACAAGTTTTCGGATTTTCTTTCAAAAATCGAGCCGGAAATCTACTACCTTGCCTGCCGGACAGTTTAATAATTTAAATTAATTAGTGTTCAAAAAACCTTTAATCAACAACCAAATAAGATCGGCACAAGTGCGCCTGATCGACGAAAGCGACCACCAAGTGGGGGTCGTGTCGCTTAAGGAAGCATTGGAAATGGCGTGGGCAAAACACCTTGACTTGGTTCAAGTGACCGACAAAGTTGAACCGCCAGTAGTGAGGATCACCGATTACGGCAAATATCTTTATGCCCTGCAAAAGAAGGAAAAGAACGTCCGCACCAGCGAAGTCAAGGGAATAAGGCTTACCTACAATATTTCCCCGCACGATATGGAAACCCGCGCGGCACAAGCGAAAAAATTCCTGGAAAAAGGCGACAAGGTAAAGATAGAATTACGCCTGCGGGGACGGGAAAAGGCATTTGGCAACCTTTCAAGAGACAAAGTAAACCAGTTTTTGGAAATACTCGGCAAATCAATCCCCTATAAGATCGATAAAGAGCTGAAACGGGAAATGGGAGGATTTAATATGATAATCTCAAAAGGATAAAAAGAACCACGAAAACCACCTAAATACGGAACCACAAAAGGATCCAAAAAATAATGAAAACAAGAAAATCAATAACTAAAAGGTTCAAGATCACGAAAAACGGCAAGATTTTGCGCCGCGCTACGGGGGCATGCCACTTACGCTCGAAAATGTCAGGAAATAAAGTTCGGGCCGGAAGAAAATGGGTGCCGCTGAACGAATCCGAAGCGAAAAAAATCAGGAAGCTGATCGTTAAATAAATAGAATTAAACAGATTTAAGATTGAAGATTTACGGTTTAAGAATTTGTCAATTCATAAATCATAGATCACAAATCATAATATCCTTGAATTTCCATGTCACGCGTAAAAAGAGGAACGTTACACCGAAAAAAAAGAGCTAATATCATCGAATACACCAAGGGATTCCGCTGGGGACGGAAATCCAAACTGGCGGCGGCCAAACAGGCGATGATGAAAGCGCTAAGCTATAATTACCGCGACCGCAAGGTGAAAAAGCGCGATACGCGCGCATTGTGGAATATCCACATCAATGCGTTCTGCCGCGCGAACGGCATCAACTACAGCCGCTTTATCGGAGCGATGAAAAAGAGCAATATCATCATTGACAGAAAGATACTCTCGGAATTAAGCGTCAAAAAACCAGAAATTTTCCAAGCAATAATCGCAAAGGCTAAATAATATAGAATTACCAATCCCCTCCGGAAGGAGGGGTTTTGATTCCAACCGCTCCCCGCCCAAACAAAAAAACGCCCGGCTAAAACCGGGCGTTAAACATATCAAAATATTATTTCAGGTAGTCCGGACAAATTACCGCACATTTCGAGTTCAAACACATGGAAGTAAACGGACAGCTTGATTGCAAAAGGTATTCTTCGGGGGTACGGCATTCGAAATCATGGCTGCAAGAAGTACCAGCGGCTTTTTCAATCTTATAATTAAAATCTGCCGCAAAATATTTTCTGGCTCGCTCCCGATTAATCTGCAGCAATTTCTCGCTTTTTGGGTTAAGCGCCGCTTCGCGATATTCCACCGGAAAGAACTCGTTCAAGTCCCGGTAAAAATCGCTGCCGTCGCGCGGAACCCAGTGGGTTATCGACCCGTTATCCGAAAATATCAATTTTGCGGGGCCGGAAGTGCCGCTTGCCAGCCGCACAACGCCATCGACCAGCGTAAATTCCTGGCAAGAAAGATTAAGGTAAACAATATCTCCGCCATCGCTTTTGCCGATCGCGTCATAGGCGCATAAAATTTTTCCAGCAAAAGAAGGAGACGCTAAATTTTTTTCAAGATATTGGACTATCATACAATCCATGCTGTAGTCCGCAAGATCACAGTCTTTTTTGGAAGGCTGAATAGTGTTATCGGCCGGCAATATGGCCCTATCGGAATCGATATTATCGCTAGTACTGGTTGCTGAAGGTGCGGACTTCTTCCGGGAAAAAATGCTACTACTGTCATCGTTTTCGGGAATGATCAATTGCGGAATTATCGAAACCGCCACAAGCGTAACCATAACCAGGGAAAAAATGACTAATATCGTAAGGCTTTTCATTTTTGTGCTTGGATTTATTTTTTATTAGACCTACTACCTAAATATTTCCTACCGCAATCTCCATATTATCGCCGCTAACGCAGCGCCCGCAAAAACCGGCTGCGAAAAATACGTCAGTTGTTGGCAGACTTAATCTAAGTATGCCTCCTCCTTCCTTATTTTTCTCACATATTCCGCCATACGGAATCGCTTCTGCTCCGAAATCTGGAAATTGATCCCAAGCCCTGCCGGACTTCCGGAAAACCGTTACATAAATATTTAGGCAGTAGGTCTATTGAAAATTTAAAATTACGCTTTTATCTTAGCTTATAATCATCATCAATAAAAGTATCAGCCACGGCAATACAAACCTTTATTGTCGATCTGAACCAGCGCCGCGATCAACGCCTGCTTTACGGTATCCTTGCGAAGCCATCTGCCTTTGGTTAAAATTCCAATTGCACCAATAGATGATCCGATCTTAGGATTATCGGTCAATTTCATTTTATAGAATGCCTGGTTGATGTCTAACCCCTCCCCGACCAAAGCGATAGCTTCCGGAGGATATTCGAACCCCGCCGAAAATCCCAAATGATGCTGGCAACCGTCACAAAAAGAACAACAGCAAATATTCATCATCCCGGTGAGGCTTCCGGGAACCACGATCAATCCGTCCTCGATACCAATACCCAGATCGCCTTTTGCGAGACACAACCCTTTGAACGCGCTTTCGGCGCGGTTCTTGGCCCCGCTGACGGTTTCATCAAGGCTTTTGGGCTGGTCAGCCACTTGGGACGGCGCATCGTAACTTTTGACCTCAAATCCGCGGAACAATTCATAGTCGTCGATAGTTTCCCTAACCGCATCCAGCTTTATTTGGTTTTTCGTGCCAACAACAATAATCATAACCGTATTGCGGCGCCAGAAAATGGCTCCCCCGAGGTTACCTAAAAATTAACGATTAAGCATTTTGAGCTCGGGATTGCCTGCCAAAACCCCCTGATTTCTATTACAAACCGCCAATCGCTCGTCGGTATAGATATATTATACCTTCTTACGCTTGGCGGTTTTCATTACGAAATCCGGGAGTTTTATCGAGGCATTAATTTTTAGATAGCCTCTTCCGGCCGTTTCCCTTAGTTAGCGCGCATTTATTGATTTATTTGACCAGATCATTAGGATTGACAGTTTCGCTGATCACCCCCTCGACCCCGAAGGAAAATGTCGCGGTAGGCTGGGTGCATTTGGCTTTACAGGTTCCGGTGGCACTTAAAAGCGCCCGGCCGGCCTGGACAACTTGATACACCTCCTGTACCCGGGAATCACCAACTGCCACGTCCCTTTTGGCAAGGACTTTTTCATTGTTGGAGCTGATCTTCCAATCATAATCCGCCCCCAACATCAAAACCAAATATTTTCCAGGGGTCAACGACGCCGACTGGTTATTATCCTCTATGGTGATTTTCATCGGCAACTGGCCGTCGGAAAGATTGAATTTTTGGGCGACTTCTTTTATGACGTCGCTTTCAGTTTTCACGGGCTGGTTATTTATAGTTGTTGGTTTTTTCGGTTCTTCCGGAGTAATAACGGTATTGGGTTTCTGCATGACAATTATAACCGCGATAACCGCAACTAACACAATCGCCGCAATAATGTAATAAGTTATTTTTTTGTCCATATTTGTTTTCCTCCCGCTTCCGGGAATTTATTTATTTCAACTTGCTTTGTTTTTATTTTACCAGTATTTTGACGGCGCGCAAATACATAATCGAATTTTATCGCAATACCGCCTTTATCCGGCGCACTCCCGACGACGAAGACTCTTCTTTGGCAATACTAAAAACGCCAAGATCGCCGGTATTGGCAACATGCGGCCCGCCGCAAATTTCCTTTGAGAAATCCCCTATTGCATAAACCGTAACCCGGTCGCCATATTTGGAACCAAATACCCCCATGGCGCCGCTCACCCGCGCTTCTTCAACGTCCATTTCTTTTTTATCGACCGCGATCTTTTCGGAAATTTTTTCGTTAACCAGGTTTTCGACTTGTTTTATCTGTTCAGGGGTCATTTTCTCCGGATGCGCAAAATCGAACCTTAGGCGCTCGGCGGTAATATTCGATCCGCGCTGGACAACGTGATCCCCAAGAACGATTCTCAGTGCGGCCAGCATCAAATGCGCCGCGGTATGCAACCTGGTAGTCTGGTCACCGGCATCAGCCAACCCGCCCTTAAACATACCAGCGCTAGCAGTACGCGAAAGATCCTGGTGTTTTTTAAGGTTTTCCTGGAACTCATTTTCCGCGCCGGAAGCGATCTCCACGCCATTTTCTTTAGCGATTTCCAGACTTAGTTCCAAGGGGAAGCCAAAGCTCTGATAAAGGTCAAATAACTGTTTCCCGGTTAGAGCGCATCCCTGGCCGGTTAATTTTTTAAATTCTTTTAGCCCATCATTAAGCGTTTTCCTGAATTTTGATTCTTCTTTTTCCAATTCGGATCTAATTGTCGCGACATTTAAATCATACACTCCGGAATACGCCATAATAACCGCATCGGCAATACCCGCAATAAAGTTATTTTCGATCCCCAATTGCTGCCCCTTGGCAACCGCCCGGCGTACCAGGCGCCGCGCGAAATATCCCTGTGCTTTATTGGAAGGCAATACGCCACAATCAACCAAAAATACCGCCGAACGCAAATGATCGGCAATCACACGCATAGCGCCAGTAATTTTCTGATCGGCGCCATAAACTTTGCCCGAAAGAGATTCTATTTTTTTAATGATCGGTTCAAACAGATCGATATTAAAAACATCGGGGTCATTATTGCTGGCCGCGGCAATCCGTTCCAGTCCGCCGCCAAAATCAACATTGTGCTGGTCCATTTTTACCACCTTGCCGCCGCGTTTAACGTATTCCATAAAGACATCGTTGCCGATCTCCATAAAGCGGCCGCAATCGCAGTTGACGTGGCATGGTTTGGCGGCCCAGGCAGATTTTTCGTGCAACCGCAATTCTTTGCCGAAATCCCAGAAGATTTCCGAATCCGGACCGCCCAACTCGCCTTCGGGCATCGCGCCGGGCACGCCGGACCGCGACCACCAATTCTTTTTTTCGTTGTAATAAAATATCCGTTCACCGTCGGCGATCTCATGTTCGCCGCCAACAACGTCTTTGGCTTCAATGCCGGCGCCGGAAAAAAGCGTTTTCCAAGTTTGCACTGCTTCGTTGTCTTGAGGCACGTTGTTTTCGGGCGAACCGCCAAAAACCGTAACGTAAATTTTTTTGGGATCCAGCCCGATTTCTTTTACAAGAAATTCGAACATCCAGGATAATTGCTCCTTTTTAAAATAATCGTTTAACGACCAATTGCCCAGCATCTCGAAAAACGTGGTATGACGATTGTCCCCCACTTCGTCGATATCCTGCGTGCGCAGGCATTTTTGAGAATTAGCGATCCTCGAACCCATGGGGTGAATTTGCCCCAAAAGATAAGGGATCATCTGCTGCATACCGGCACTGGTAAATAAAGTGCTCGGGTCGTTATCGGGCACCAAACCGCACGACGGGATGATCGCGTGGCCTTGTTTTTTAAAAAATTCCAAATATTTTTGCCTGATCTCTGATGTTTTCATGATTTTTACTTATCCTCTACAATAGCAAAAACCGCGGCTTTTTCAACCGACTAATAATTGACTTTTAAATAATAAAAGATAATATTGTAACCAAAATGGTGGTCGCAATGACAAAAAGACGGAGAAAAATTCCTGGTAGCGGAGGAGGCTCGTCAGGGCCCCGAGTGAGAGGCACAGAAAAGAAAGAAAAATACAAACAGAGCAAGGTGGCAGGGAGAAATGGCAAGCCCGGGGGAAAACGGTAATATGTTAGATGTTTAATAAATTAATAAAATCTCCCAAGAGGCCTTACAAGGTTTTCTTTTTTTATATAAACGCACCTTGGCAAATCACCGGGCGATTTTTCTGGCCCAATCGGCAACCTTATTTAAATTCTCTTCCTGACGCGCCGGCGCAATCCCGTCCATTTTAAAATCGATTATGCCCATAATATCGCTGCCAACCAGCTCCTTTTCAAGATTCCTAAAAACCAGGCCGGAATTGTCGCCGCCATGAGCGGAAAACAGGGCGATCTTTTTGTTCTTGAGCGGCGCCTGCTTTAAAAACGAACCAACCGCCGGAACAAAATTACCGGCCCAGGTTGGGGTGCCTAAAAAAATTAGATCGTATTCGTTGGGATCTTTACCGAATGGCCGCAGTTTCGGCAATTCTTTGCGGCAAGCTTGATAACCGGCCGCCAGGTATTTTAAAAATCCCTTTTTTGGAAATTGTTTTTGGGTTTTTATTTCCAGCACCTCTCCCCCAACGGCAGCCGCGATCGCCTCGGCTAATTTTTTGGTATTCCCGGTCAAAGAGTAAAAAACAATTAAAATTTTCATAATGGTACTTTTTTAGAAATTAACACGATGTCCGTTTTTTAACTCCATCAACCAAGATACTCCAATAGCTTTCCGGATGGGGAGAATATTTTTCGGGATAATTTTTAACATCAACAGCCAAATCATCGGCAAAAATAAATTTTAATTCCTGAACTTCTTTTTCCTGCAGAGCAAATTTATCCAGCCCCCCTTCGAAGCGCACCAGATAAGTCGCGGCAAAAACTTTTTCAGTAAATTTGCCGTATCCGCCCTCATATTTATCGATTTGCAATAATTCAAGATCGTTTTTTTGAAAAAACATTCCTAGTTCTTCACCCGCCTCACGAATAGCCGCATCCTCATAAGATTCGCCGGCGGACACATGGCCGGCGGCGCCCACATCCCAACGATTCGGATAGAGATCTTTGTTTGCCGACCTTAACTGAATCAAGATTTCTCCATTGGGGTTGTAAACAAAAAGCCGGGCAGTGCGATGCCATAGGCCTTTTGACAGTATTAGGCTTTTCATTTTCTGTCCGACAATATTATTATTTTCGTCGCAAACATCCATTAATTCGTCTTCCATATTTTAAATTTTACGCGCATCATATGCCCAGTGCAATATCGCCTGGCGCTGCTTGGGACGACATGATAAATCCGCCAAGCGGCAATTTTTTTTAACCTGAACAATGTGGCGTCTTATCGCTTTCCATCTTTTTATTTGCCGCCGGTCTTCTTCGGGCAGGCGGCGGCCCATAAAATAACGGCAATACCATTGGAACCATCCGCGCGGGTCAGCCGGGTGGATCCAGCCTTTGGCGCGCCAGACGCTCAACGGCTGGGAAGCATTGATGCCAAAATAATTTAACTTTGGATCGGGGAATTGGGAATTAAGCTTCGCGTTTTTGAACCATTCTTTTGGGAATTCTTTTTGGCAATCGGTCATATATTTGCCGCCGAATATCCCCATTGCCAGCATTTGCCCGGGAGTTAATTCGGGGTTGAATTCCCGGTCAAAGTTCTCCCCTGCCGGTTCGGTCAAATAGTATATATATTCGGATTGCATTTTGTCGCGGACAAGAATCCGTTTTTTCATAGTTTAAAATATTTTTGGTTTCCCACCATTAATATAAGTTCGGATAATTCCAGCTCGAAGCTTAGGTATGCTTGGCAAGACAATCTCCGCGCGTTAATCAATATAACCAAGCCGGCGGTAATACTCCATTGCTTTTGACTCGTATTCATTAATAAAAAAATCGCGGTTTCGCGTCCATTCCTGGACCGAATCCGGATCGTAAGGCACACCCGCGGTATCGGCGATTTGAACGCCCAATCCAAGCTTTGCCGCCACGGCGGCGCACCGCGGCGCGTGGTCCGGATGCGCCACAATAATTGCCCTTTCAATACCCAACCGATCGCAATAAGCCTTCGCTTGCGCTAAAACTTCGTATGTGTCCAAATATTTATCCTTTTCCCGATGCCGGCGCACCACTAAATCATGACTTTTGACCAGGCCCGGAAGACAATCAGCAACTTCCCATTGCAAGCAAAGGGGTGGTCTTTCCTTTTCGCATAGCTTTTCGACGATTTTCGCCAGCGCTTCATTACTCTTTCCGGGAGTCTTATTTACCCCCTGCCCAAACGCCAGCGCAATTATAACTTGCGACTCTTTTACATCCATATTATTTTGTTAAAAACTCAACCGCCCTTGGGAACCACTGCTCCCAAAAATCTGGGCGCTCGAGATCATGGTCGCCGCCCGAGATAATTATGCGGTTAGGAAATTCAATCTCCAGACTATCAAGCGGCACCGACTGGTCGCAATCGCCATGAACATGCAATATTCTTTCCTTCATCGCATCGAAGCTATGGGTGAAATCAAGTCCTTGTGTTTCCATAAAATATCCAGAATCGATATAATTTTCGCGCGCAATCCTTCCCTGCCGGCGGCAATCATTCAAAAATTCTTCTTCGTTCAAATATTGCGGGTAGTTTTGCCAATTAATAATAATCCCCGGATCTCTTTTCCTCATGGAATCGCGGACAAAATAATATCTCATCAGCCCCCTTTGATTGAGTGCCGGAGCGATAAAAACCATTTTACCGACCACTGGAGCGATCTTGTCGAATACCATTGCTAATGGGCACATCCCCATACTGTGCGCAACAAAATTCACCTTTGCCCCATGGCATTCATTATTGATGATCTCAAAAGCTTTCAAAAGCTCTTCGCTTCTTTTTTTTAATGTCGTTTTTGAAAAATCACCGTCCGACAAGCCACAGCCAGAGGCATCGTAGCGCAACGAGGTAATTCCTCGATCAGCTAGCGCAGATGCCATTATTTTGAATTTCTTCTCTACTGTGGCATTGCGCTCAAAGCCCTGCAGAAAAACCGCCTCTTGGGTTAAAGCGCCCGGCATATTAATTGAAACCCGACGAAAAGATCCGCCCTTGCCGCCAAATCCGTGCAAGAAAACCGCGCCCGCACGAAAACCTTCATCAGGTATAGACATAATCCCCCTAAGTGTTTCGTGAGAGCTGTTTTCGAATTCAATAAGTCTTGTTTGCATACCGTTACCCAGTTTAATTGATTAAATATGTTGCAATTATAAAACATTTTTAAAAGCCGCGTTACCTTCTTAACAGTTTAGGTATCCAATCCGCTACCAGCTATTAACTCCGAAGCCAGCGAATCCGACATAAGTATTCGCCATTCATCATGGCAATACAACTAAACGCAGCGGCAATAATTATGGACAAAATCAATAATTACCAATTGATCGTTAGTTTTATAGGAAAAAGATCAAATTCGAACAAAATTTTTTGATGGCCGGCCTGGCGGCATCAAAATGACCTTCAATTACCAGCAAGATCAATCCAGTAGCGGCGCACCATTCCCCGCGGAGTTTGAACCCGTCCCTCCAAGACGCCGCCGTTTTTTTCAATTATTTTACAGGAAACCAAATTATCATCATCGCAAATAATCAGAGCTTTTTTTAATCCGCACTCGTGCGCCTTAACCAAGCCAAGGCGAAGAATTTCATTACCGTAGCCCATTCCTCTTTTGGACGGCCGAATCTCATATCCGATGTGGCCGCCCTCTTTTTTGAATGGGTCCCTAAGGCTGTGGCGGGCAGTAAGTATTCCAATAAATTCCGAGCCATCCACCAACCAAAAAATCTTGTAATCCGCGGATTCCGGCGGCGCGACAACATCGCCTGCTCCCCAGGGCTTATCGGGATCACAGTCGCCAAGATTTTCGGGATTTGCCGAAATCTGCCATAAATTGATGGTTCTGGGATCATTGCGAAATTCTTTTACCGCCTCAAGCCAGCTGTTTTCGTACTTTTTTATTGGTTTAATGAGTTCCATAATTTATTGTTACTTGATTTAAAAAAATATTTTAATTATTTGTCATGCGTGACCAGCCATTGAATCGCTTTATTGATCAAATCAACATTATTAACCGAATTATAGAATTTTATATTTTTAATATCGGCAAGATCAACCCATTCGGCCAAACCGAGATATTCGTTTTCATGCGCCGCGTGGTCAAAATTATTTTTCGACAGTTTTCCGCCCTCAATCCGGCAGCGGTAATAGATCAGAATCGACTGCACGTAGTCAGCATCAAAAAACATCTTGTGAAAATCATCGCAGCAGCCGATCAATTTTTCTGCGGCCACGTCGAACCCGGTTTCCTCTTTAACCTCCCTTGTCAAAGCTTCTTCTATTTTTTCGCCTAAATTTATTCCCCCACCGGGATAATCATATCCATCCCATTGCCGGGCCAATAATATTTTTTTGTTTTCGATAATTATTCCGTAAACCGACGGCCGGAATCTAAGCTGGGAAACATTTATCTGATATTCTATTTTATCCTTATCGGTGCAGATTATTTTTTTGTTGTTTAGCATAAACTGGATTAATTTTCCAATAATTGCGAGTAGGCAATTCGATTTTTCTCATCGTAAACGACAAAAATTATCTCGTCAAACGAGCCGCGGTCACGCTTGATAAAATCGCCAACAACCCCAACCGCAATCCGGGCCGCTTCGGCTTTAGGATATTTGTAAGCACCAGTAGAAATTGCCGGAAATGCGACAGACCGGACATTGTTGTCTTTTGCCAATTTAAGGCAGTTCCAGTAGCAGCTTGCTAATAATTCCGCTTCTTTGCCGTTTTCCTGGCCGTAAATCGGACCTACAGTATGGATAACATATTTTGCCGGCAAACCATAACCTTTAGTAATTTTGGCTTGACCAGTAAAACATCCGCCTATAGTTTTACATTCGGCCAGCAAACTGGGTCCCGCCGCCGCGTGAATCGCGCCATCCACTCCTTCCCCGCCCAACAGGCTTTTATTGGCCGCGTTCACGATCGCATCAACTTTTATTTTGGTGATATCGCCAGTGACGATTTTTATTTTAGTTTGCATTTAAATTATTGCGCTGATATTTATCTATAAATAATTATTTACAGCTAAATAAAGAAGTCTTCGATGATGGAAAATTCAAGGTTGGCGGCGTCCAGGCGCGCCATCGCACCTACAGGCAGATTGCAATTGGCAATATTATGGCCAATTTCGCCGATTTCCAAAATCGGAAAATCGTAGCCGCTAGAAGCTTCGAGCAATATCTCCCCCACGGGCCGATCGCTTTGGGGGCCGGGCATTTTATTGCCAAAAAAATATCCCAGTACAATCCCTTTGACCTGGCCTAAAACGCCCGCTTGGCGGAGGGCCGCAAAGCGACGCGCCAAATCTTCGGCACTATTGCAATAACCCTCCAAAAATAAAATCGAGTTTTGCAATGGCGGCATGAATTCAGTATCCATAAGCATTTGAATGATAGAAAGATTACCGCCCAACAACCGGCCTTCAGCGAGGCCTTGACGCCAGCATCTCCATGATGCGGATGAGTTAACTGATTCTTCCGATACTTTATGATCGTCATTGGGCCTAATTTGAAATGGATTTCCGGAAAATAATACATGCTTTAAGCTTTCCAATTCATAGCCATCAACTCCCCGGCCATAACCCCACAAAATGTCCGGGCCATGCAAAGCCACGATCCCGGTTTTGGCAAATATCGAAAGCAGCAGGTTGGTACCGTCACTCATTCCGCCGAATATCTTGGGATTCCTTTTGATGATATCCCAGTCCAAATGATCCAGAATTTCATTAGCAGTTTCGCCGCCCTGCGACTGGATAATCGCCTTAACTTGGCGGTCGGCAAACATTCCATGAATATCGTCAACACGCTCACCGACCGTCCCGGCCGAATAGTAGTGCCTTTTAAAGACATTTTTACCGATCTTTACGCGCAATCCCAGACTTTCCAAGAATTTAATGCCGGCATTAAATTGCGGAATTAATTCCTGCCCGATAAATGCCGACGGGGAAACGATCCCGACCGTATCGCCAATTTGCAGTTTCTTTGGTTTGATGATCTCCATCGTTTTAAATTTATATTATTAGACCCACTGCTTAAATATTTTTCGCAACGAAACGCTCATGTTTTAAGTGAAAAAAACGAAGCGCGAGGAGGCATATTAAGCTTAAATCTGTCAACGAGCAATGATTTTTTGCAGCCAAAACAGGCGTGTTGCAGTAGATAAATATTTAAGCAGTGGGTCTATTGGATTTTTTTAACAAAATAACAACGCCATAATTTGCGACCGTCCTTAATTTCGTTTTTGCCAATGATTTTAAATTTCGATTCTTTCAAAATATATTCAAATTCTTTTTTCCCATAATAAGAAAAATAGCGATCGATACCGCCGTATTTTTGTTCCTTGACCATGCCTTCACCCGCACTTTTCTCGCCTCGTAAAGATATAAACCCAACGCCCCCGTCCTTAATAATCCTACCAATGTTAAGCAAAAGCTTCCTGACGCGGCGCTTGGGAGCATGCAAAATCGATGCCGCAGCCCAGAAGCCATCGAATGTCCGAGGCGGAAATTTGAGATCGTAGAAATCCATTTGGATGAATTTGGCCCCCACGGCATTCTTTCTCGCTTGGCGGATCATTGCAGCAGACGCATCGATACCGGTGCAATCAACCCCATTATCGACAAATAATATCGCGTCCCGGCCCTCCCCGCAACCGATATCGATGATTTTTTTGCCTTCGCACATTGTTAAAAAACGGCCAATTTCTTTTTTATAAAAACCGCGATCCGGATGGACGGAACCAAAAAAGGCGGCGGCCTTATCGTAGGATTCGATAGTTTTTTGGCTGGCGGTTTTCATTTTTTTGCCAATAATCATATTTACAGCAACCAACAATAATCAAATAAGCCCCGGGGTCGACCGGGGCCAGCGATATTCACCGGGAAAAAGTAAAGCACTGATCTTCTTTATTTTTACCAACCACTCCCCTTACCGGCATGTTTTTTTTGGAAATAAAATTACCATAAATGATTTTTTCTATTTTAAAATTGCCGGGATTGATCAGAAAATCGTAAATTTTGAACCTCTGGCCGTCGATATCGACTTTCAGCGGTTTTACCGCGGTTTTACCAAAATCCCAAAAACAAACGTAATAAAGATTTTTCTCCAGGCGGGAAACATAATCAGAATATTCTTGCGATCCGATCCCCATCAATTTCGCAGGCCCGCCAAACGAAAGCATATTGTTAACCACAGTAAAATTACCTTCGGTAAAAAAACAGTCGCGGGGCCCATCCTTGGCTTCCATGACGGTAATTTCGATCTCTTTAATATACATGTCCTTATCAAACCACAAGCAATAGACGGCGGCATCAAGACCATCGATCTTGCCGATCTGATTTATGTCGAAAATTCCTTTTAGGCTTATTAATCCGTCCTTAATAAAAAATTTCGATGCTAAAATATCTTTACCCATTTTTTTAAACCGTACCGCCCAAAAGGAAACGGTACCGGTGATTAAATTTTTTAGCCGCCCTTTACAAATTCGCGAATACGGTTTTGATAACGATAGTACAAATAACCGGCAAGAAGCAAAAAGCACCCTAAAGTGATAAACGAGAAAAAGCGGTAAAGATCACCGAGATTGGCGGTGTCCACCAAAAAAACCTTAATTATAACTACCATAAATAACGCAATCGCACCAAACCGTTCGTAGGTGGTTTTTTTGATAATCCCGGCAACCAGCAGCGCCGCGCCGTAGATAGTCCAGGCAACTGATAGCAAAACGTTCTTTAGATTTTCCAGATCCGCGCTTTTTTTGTGCACCAGATAATAGTCCCCGCCCGAAGCTTCCAAATACAGTTTCTGGCAGTAATGGGATATTTCACCGCTAATCATCCATAAAAGCAGGAGGTGGAAGGCAATAAACAGGGCGGGATGAAAAAGATCGAACTCGTCTTGGGTAACGCGGCCTCTATTTTGGCGCAACATGGAAAGAAAAACCCGAATGACCGCGGCCGAAAAGACGAATGAAATGACATAGGTGTTAAAAACCGGCAGATATGCGCGCAAGTCGTCAATTGCAAGCCCCAGTAACCGAACGACCGCGGCAGAAAATGTCATATAGGTTACGGCGCGCAAAGTTTTGCTGTCTAACCTAAAAGACAGATACCCGGCCGCCAAGCCGCCGGCGCTCCAAAGCATGGGGTACCAATAATCTTCGGAAAAGTCGCTAATCTCCCAGCTAAAACCAGCCAGGAAGGAAAACGCGCCCGCAAGCAGGAATAATTGATAAAATATTTTCTCATCGCTTCCGACCAAAAGTTTGCGACGGCGATAAGCGCGGGCACCGATAACCGCAACCGCGAACAATACCAAATATGCCAGTAAACGAAGATTAAAGAGCGGCAGAGCGCTTGCCGGCAACCCGGACCCGCCAAAAAATAACCTAAACAAAGCAACCCAAAATAAAATGTGCCCGAATACCCGGTAAGATAACAGCTTAAACCGAAAACCAAGGAACAAAAGCACCAGTGCTTCGGCTGCCCAAGCAATAACCGTCCATTTGCCGCTGTTGGTTAAAAAATCCTGGATCTCAACACTTGATCCGGCAACCGCCGCGAATGCGACCTCCAGGGCAAGGATATCGAATAACGGCAGATCCCCCTCTTTGCGGATGCGGCGGTATAGACAAGCCGCCGCGGCCGCAATGACCACAAAGATAGCATAAGTAAAAAAGCGGCCGTTGAATACCGGCAAGGCGGATTCCGGCAAAGCGTTTTCCAGTGCCAACAACTTGAAAAACGCGGCCAAAAGCAAAACATTGCCCAGTCCGCGGTAAAAAGGAAATGACATTTTGAAACCCACGGCAATAAACGCCAGCGCTTCGGCCGCCCAAGCCGCTACCATCCATTTTCCTTCAAATTGGATCGGCACCGCCACTACAAGCAACACGAATCCGGCCGTGAGCAGAAAATGGCGGAAAAGCGAATCCCGGTCGCTTTTACCACCGACCACCGCGGCCAATGCGCAATAAAATGCACCCAAAAGGATTGCGAACGGCCCCATAAAATCGTGGTATAGAGGATCAATTATCGCGTAGCTAGCCGCGAAATAAAACATCGGATTGGCAGAAATCAAAAATAGGTCTGATGAATTTTCGGGAGATTTTTTGACAAAGTACTGGATGAACGCCACACACAAAAAAATGACAAAAAACAGCGTCAAATACCCTTGGGCCGCAATAAACTGGTAGCTGGAATAAAAATTGAAATACCAGTAAAGATAAGTCAATGCCGTCCCAACAAAGCCGACCAGTGAAAGCGGCTGCCATAATTTATAAAACGCGGTCAAAAATACCGCCAAGTCAAGCAACGCCACATATAGAAATAAAACATGCGGATTGTTGCTGCCGCTGCTAATAAGCAACGGGGTTAGAAAACCGCCCACCTGGGCAAACAAGGCAACCGCCATCGAATTCTGCCGCAACGACAGCAGTATGCCGGCGGCAGTGACCAAAATCATGGCAAAAAACGCTACGGGCTGGGCGATCAACTGATAAAAATTGAACGCCGAATAAAATGACACATAAAGGACACCCAACCCCCCGCCGGTCAGCGCCTGGCCGTAATTTGGAAATTGCTTGCGGGTAATTTCACCGATCAGCAAAAGGAACATGCCGGCAATAACGCCAAGCGCCACGCGCCAGAATTCATTGATCAAATCGTTCTCGAACGCATAGCGCAAAAAAAATCCGATCGCACAGATCACCGCAACCACCCCCACGGCAGTGAATATCTTGCTGCCCACCTTGAACTCGATCCCGTCGTCGGAATTTTGTACGGGCCGGCTTTCAGAAACTTGCAGCCCTTGCCACTCTTGCGTCTTAACAGGCTCGATCTTCTCGGTAACGGTTTTTGATGACATTTCAAGGGCGAGGGAGGGCCGCACCTCTTTTTCGACAGCAATTACTGGACCGCCTTCGGCAACCGCGGTTTTTTCTGTTTGGGAAGATTCCCGCGCTTGGCGGGCAGCGATCTTTTCCCGCAATTCATAGATATCGTCGCGCAACTGATCGATCTTGTCTTTTAGGTACAGAAAGATCAATAAAGCGACGATAAATAATATGATTTCGAACATGTGGGATAATTTAGGTTAAATATAATAATATTATACCCCCTGCCAGCCAGATTAAACAACCGAGCGCGCATCAAGCCTCAATATAAGATCGGCGATTTTATCAGCCATAATATCGGCCGCAAAGATCCGAGAAGAAGCAACCGCGGCTTCCGACATTCGATGGCGAAGGACTGGATCGCCGGCTAACAAATTAACTTTTTCGACCATCTCTTCAATCGTATCGACAATAAACCCGTTTTCGCCGTCTTTGACCGCTTCGGAAACGATGCCCACATTGAACGCGACCGGCACCATTCCCTGAGACATCCCTTCGACCAAAGGAAGGCTAAAACCCTCGTAGCGCGAAACCACCAAAAGCGCATGCCCGCGCAATTTCGAAATCTTTTTTTTGACATCTTCTTTATCGAGATTGCAAAATAACGAGTGGTTTTTGAAACGGCAATCGAACCAACGACAAACTTTTTCATTACGGGATAAAATAATGCTGGTTTTTGGGATATGCGCAAGACTATCGTATACGGCCGCAAGCCGGTCGACTCCTTTTATTTTCATATCTCTAATGTTGTTCCCAATGCGGCCGAACGAGCAGACCCCAAAATTATCAGACACATGGCCGGCCACAGTCTTTTTATCAAACCAATACCCCTCTATCCCATTATGCACAACATTTACCGATCCTTCGGGAATCCCTTGCCCGATAAGTTCTTTTTTTATATTTTCCGAGGTGGCAATGACCAAAGATGCCTTTTGCGCAACATAAACTTCGGCGGCGGCGATATCATTCAAATAACGGTCTTGGCCGGGATCGAATCCGGCGCGACCGATCGCTCCCGCATCAATTAATTCTTGCCACACATAACCATAGTTCTTATCATGCCCATCTGAAAGTGCGAAGATCATTCCGCCCATAGTTGACCCGAAATGACTGATTATATTTTTGGAATAGCCAAGATACGCGAGCGCCGAATACGTGGTGCCAAAAACCGCGTCGCAATCGATCACTTTTTCTTTGGCGCGGCAAGTACTAAAAAAAACAAGCATTTCGAGAACCCCTCCCAACTGCTGCGGAAAATCATGGAAATAAATATCCTGGTCAGGGAAAACCGGCATGATCTCAACACCCTTTTTTGAAAGTTTTTCTTCTATCAATCTATTAATATAATTGGTTCCGGAAACGCAGCGAGGGTTATTATGAACGAAAGCTATCTTCATTGTCTTTTTTTATAACAATAGTTAATAAGGCTGACATCAGCGTATATCGCGCTTTTAAATTCCCATAAAATGTCCAAACAAAATTTTAGATCTTCGGCAATACGCAAATCGCAATATGAAATATTATCAAACACATCCCGGCGCACCGCGGCATAACCGTGCGTCGGATGACTGCCCATTACCCATCTATCTTCCGCCGGACGATCGGTAAAAATAAAATTAGAATTTTCTCTTTTTGGCGGCTGGCCAAATGTATTGGCAAATAACTGCTCGGATAATACCAGTGGAATATTTGTTCTATCATAAACGTCGAACTTCGGGTCATTTATTTTGTAATTATGCAAGAACATTTTTGGCCCGTATTTTAAAAATACGTCCTGGGTAATTTCCATTTTTTGGGGATGATATTCGTCATCGGCATCGCAAAATACCACAATATCATATTTGGCCGCCCGCGCTCCCCGATTGCGGTTTTGACCGGGAAACTGGCGTTCATCAAAAGCGATAATTCTTACCGGAAACGAATAATTCGAATACCGGGCCTCCATATCCGCCGCGCTTTTTTGGGAAGATTCGCTCAAAGCCACGATCACTTCATCCGGAAGATAGGTTTGTTTTTCAAGGCTGCCAAGCATTAATTCGATTTTTTTTAAATGCGGCGGATAGCATGGTACCACAACCGATATTTTATTATTATATTCTGTTTGCATTTTAATATATCAAAGAGACCGAAGCGCGCCGAGCAATCTTTTGTAAATCGCCTCGGGAGCTAATTTATTTTTTAATTCATCGCGCAGCCCCCGGGTTATATCGTAAGATGCGACTCTGTTTATTTTATCAATTACTTTCCTCGTACTTTTAAAATCCGTTATTAAATAATCCAAACCAAATTCCCTAAAAGTTTCGGCAACTCCCATATTTGGACTGATAAGCGCCGGAGTGCCCGCCGCGATACTTTCTTGGGCAACATTACCGTAGGTTTCAAAATAAGAAGGGCAAACGACAACATCCATCGCTTGGTAAAAATTCCCTATCGCATCATTGGCTACCGGCGGTAGTAATTTTATTTTTTTGCCAATCATTTTATATTCCCGGCTTTCGGGGTCCAAGCCGGTAACCGCATATATGCCTAATTTGCCGGATATCTTTGAATTCATCCCGGCTAGCCTTAATATAAATTGCGGATTTTTTTCACGAGTCCAGCGGCCCACATACCCAGCATTAATGATCCTGTTCGCGCGAACAACTGGAAAACCGACGGTATCCGTATTATCTTTTTCAGGCGGCCGGTCTTTAAAAAAATGATGCCCTATGGGATTCGGCAAAACCATATGGTCGCCTACCGGCCGGCGAAAAACATTTTTTTCGACTTCCCTTAGGGCAAGACTCGAAGGAAAAACGTAAAACGCTACACCGCCAAAATAACTCTCCTCCATTCGCCGATAAATTTCCCTTACCCGCTTATCGTATTTTTCAACTTCCTTATGAAGCAAACCGTGATAATGGAGGACGATTTTTTTACTTCCCGCCCGCATCGCCGCAACGTACAAGCACCAAATAAGGTGGTAAGTACCGCTTAGTAGGATGATATCGGGTTTTTCCGCGGCAATTACTTTTTCATGCTCCCGAATAATTGGCTCCATTAACAGCTCAAACTCATTAAGACCATTGGCGGTTGCCGCCGCATCGATTATTTTTTTATGAGGTGCGGATATCGAATAAAGTTTCCAATTATTTTCCCGAAAAGAAGCGACTTCATCATCTGCTCCAGGATAATCCATTTTGGCAACATTTATCCCGACAAGCTCAATCTCTTTTCCCGCATATATCTTTTTAATATAATCTGCCAGGGATGAAATATAATGCGTGATCCCCGCAACTTTTTGGATATGGATGGTCGTTAGAATCTTCATTTGCCGAATGCATTATTCTGATTTTATATAATTAAGTAAAAGACCGTGAATGCGGTCGGGATTCAACTCGCTTTTCAGCTCCTGCCGCAGTTGCGGGTCGACAGTTTCTTCCATCATTTGTTCGATCTTGCCGAATATTGCCGAAGGCTTATCGAAAGACGCAACCCATTTGGACAACCCGAAATGGTGAAATTGCTCGGCAACCCCCATCTTGTCGCTAATCAATGCCGGCGTACCACAAGCGATGGCCTCCTGGGCAACATTACCGTAAGTTTCGAAACGCGACGGACAGATCACCAAATCCATTTTTGAATAAAATTTAGCCATTTTCGAATTATCCATGGGGCGCGAAAATTTGATCAACCGCCGCACATGACTGGGAACATCGGCAACCATTCTCAAGTCGGTAAGCAAAGTAAATATTGCGCCGCCAAGACGACGGGCATTATGCCGCGCGAAGCTTTCAAAAAACGACTTGTTCTTAACGTGGCGCCAACGAGCCACCGCACCGATCCGTTTTTTACCTCTCCTATTTACCTTAACCGCGTCAAAAAAATGCAGTGGTATGGAATTGGGCAGGATGCAAAAATTTTTCGGCTCATGGCCGAACACGTCCTTGGCAACGGCATTTTTAGCAAACAACGATGGGAAAATATAGCGCAGATTATCGGAATCAAAAGTTTTTTCCATCTGGTAAAATATCTTTCTGATATGTTCCGGATAATGGCCGGTTTCCTTTGAAAGGCTGCCATGATAATGAAGGACGATATTTTTAACCGCATTGCGGGCGGCCATAAATAGGCACCATGGCAAATAATATGTTCCATTCAACAGTATGACGTCGGGCTTTTCTTGAGTAATTATTTTTTTGTATTGCGTGACAAGCGGGATCATTTCTTTTTCGACGCCGCCGATATTTTTTGAATTTGTCGCCAATTCCTTAATATCCGGATGATTCATTTTTACGGTAACTACGCGAAAATTACCGTCGCAGTGTTCCTTAATTTTGGCCGGTACTCTCGAATTCTTCGAGTTGGCCATTTCCACACCGACAAACTCTATTTTTGAAGAGCCGCCTTTCTTTTTAATATAAGACGCGAGCGATGAGAGCGTTTGCGCAATGCCCGCCAGTTTATAAAAACGGATATTTGTGAGTATTTTCATTGCGGTGTTTTATAATTTCGCGTTCTGTTGACATTAGCAAAAAATCAAGTTTTTTTCAACCTTTTTAAAAATAAATATAGTCTGAATGTCAATATCTGGACAGCTTAATAGGCATTCAAAATTGGCGAAATTTGCGAAATAGCACGATTGTAAAAAAATTGAGCCTATTTGGCCCCTACACTGGTTTGCGATTCGATTCTTGGCACCCAAGTTGCTATTTTGACTATTCTGTTTTTATAAAATGTTCTGACTATTTCTACTTGGGTTGGCTCTAGATTAATCTCCAGTTCGCTGTCGAAATCGCAATGGTTCATTTCTCTTATAATGTCATTTATCTCTTTGCCGGTTTCCCTAATCAAGTCCTCCGTTATCGCCCTTGTTATCGGACAGTCTTCTTTTGTGTGCCCCATCCTATCCAGAAGAGTAACCATTAGCGCCCATACGCCAATCGGGTAGCTTACTACCGTCATAAACACACCTAGCGCAAACTTAACCGATTTGATGAATTCTGTCAAAAATTATTCGCTCAATTCGATTTCCTGCAAACATTATCGAAGAGCTATCGTCGGTTATATAAAAATTTAGTTATTATTTTTTAAAATTTTATCTATTTGGTTTTTAAAAATATTTTTATCCGTAACATTATAATAACCTTCTATTTTATACAAAATTTTTCCATCCTTGAAAAATAATAATGATGGTAATTTTGATATTTTATATTTATCCGTAATAGTATTGTTATTTAATTTCAATTTGCGATATTTTACAGGTACTCTGCCAACTAATTGCTTGAGTGGGATTGAGTGCAGAAGGCACATTATGGAGTTATCGTTAAACAATTCAACAACGACAATTTTATCTTTTGACTGCAAAACTTCTAAATCGAATTTATCTTCTTCTATTAAAAATGCCGGATGTACCGGTTGCGCGCCGTACCTATCAACAAAAAGGTCGGATATTTTACGCGGATCATCATTAATCTCTTTTTTAATTTTTTTGTATTCGCGGCCGCTTTGCGCTACCTTAATAGCTTGGATCATGCAAGCTTTCTCGCACGCGCCGCAGGAAACACATTTTGAATTATCGATCTTTATCGTATTATTTTTTTCGTCCCAGGAGAGCGCGCCGGTTTTGCAAGCGGCAATACCATTGCATTCCTTGGCATTGTCGCAAATTTTAAAATTAATTAATACCGCCATATTTTTTAATTTATGTTTATTGAAATTTCTTTGATCAGCATGCCAAGCCAGTAATTGAGACAGTTGGATTCGGAAATTTTCAGCGAACGGCCGCCGCGGCCTTGAAATTCATCGCAGGCATTCTGTGAATCGTCGATCAAAACACTGTTTTGATATTGGGCGCCGCACCGCGCAAGCGCGATATCGAACAATCCCCTATCGGGGCCATGCTTGAAAACTTTTTCGTTGAAAGAATTTATAATGTGGTCGAAATATTTATCAAGACCTAATGCCGGCACTGCGAAACGGTCAAAACAATCCATGTTCACGGTCACCAAAGCAACCGTATATTTATTTTTTAAAAATTCGATCATTGGCAGAACATCAGCGCAAACATTCATCGACCGGCAATCGGCAACCAGGCCTTTCCATAAAATTTCGCGATCGATCGATAATTCATCTGCCAAAATACTGCAAATATTTTCGGAAGAGTAAAGGCCCTGCATCCAGCGATAAACCAAATTATTACCGGCAAAGAGAAAATCGTTTATTTTTTTATAATCCGTGGGCGGCAAGCTTTGCCAGAAGCGGTCGCGGCAAAGCGTGCCGTCAAAGTCGATGAGCAATGCCGGCTTCATGGGCGTAATATTTTATTGATCCAATCGATGACCGCGGCCGCGATCTGCTTATCAAAACCAAGGTAGCCATGATCGGCGCCTTCCATAATAAAATTATGCGATCTTTTATTTTTAAAGTGGGTAGCAATGGCTGCCAAATCCTGGGATGGGGAGTTCACGATCGTGTCTTCTTTGCTGCCATAAAACGCCAATACCGGGATCGATAAATTTTCTAATCGGCCAAAATCACCTTGATCGAATATCGGAAAAATGTCGGCGCTGGCGCCGGGATTGAACTCATTGGCAAAACTTTTGGCGCTCACGTGAAATCCGCGGATGGCATGCGCCAGCAATTCGCTTCCCCTGCCCTGCGCCACAAGATCGTTTGCCTGCAAAAGATTGGCCGCAAAATCTTTGGTAAAATATTTGCGCATCAATCCGGAAGCATCGGCCGGAGAAGCCAAAACCACGGCGACCACATCATCGCATTTATTTTTATTCAAATAGTAAACTGCTTTGCCCCCTCCTTGGCTGTGCCCCTGTAAAATTATTTTTTGATACCCGCGGGCGCGCAAGAATTCGATCCAAGCGGCGATGTCGAAAACGCATTCTTCAAAAATATCGTATGCCTGGCCGAGGCGCCGGATATTTTGCGAGGCGCCGATGCGAAAATCCGCGATCTGGTCGTGTCCCCGAAGATTGACCGTCAAAAATCCAAAACCGGCGGCCGGATAAAGATCAATCATGCTTGCCAAAAAATGATTGCCGTAGAAATTTCCCGCGCGGCCGTGCAGATGCAAGATCGCAGCATCGGTTTTGTTATCGGGCTCGAAAAGCAACCCGTCGAGCCGCAATTGATCTTGGGTGGCCACCCGGCAAAATGTGGTTTTCATAATTAGTAAATATAGCTTAAACCTTAATTTATCTCAATAAATTAGAGATTTTACAGATAAACAAAATCCCGGATTGCCGGGACTATGTTTTTAATTTCTGATTATAAATTCTAGTGGCATTTGCTGTCGTTGCCGCATGTCTTGCCGGAGGGGCAACCACAGGAGTGGCAGGCGTCGGCCAGATCGATCTCGGTATCAACGCAAAGTTTGGGCTTGGTAGCGGAACATTTACCAATGATCGTCCCGTCGCGGCATTTTCCCGAGGACTGGTTTGCCGGAAGGCAATCCCCCAATTCGGTGCATTTTAATCCGGAAGGACAACCGCACTGCGAACATTCAGCCATTAAGCGGCCTTGATTGTCGCAATAAGACGGCTTGTTTTGGGAACATCGGCCGGCGGAAGTGCCGTCGGAACACACAGTTTTTTTGGTACTTACCGATCCTCCAGCAGTAATTCCATTGTTGTTATTATTAACATTGCTATTATTGCCGCCGGTATTGGCGGGGGGCGTATTTGTTACGGGGGTTGAATTATTCGGACTGTTGTTTTCGGGAATGGTTACCGAATTCGACCCGTTGCCACCACCGGCCGGAGGCACCTGGCTGCCGCTGTTTTCCGCTTCTTCTTCCGCCATAACGTCCGGCTGGCCGCCAGCATCTGATGGCGTATCGGAATTATCGGATTCTTTGGCGGCACTTGCTTTTTCGGACGAATCTTGGCCTTGAATAGCGGCCGGCGCGGAATTGTTCATTTGCACAAAAACAACGGCGCCCAGCGACAGCAGCACCGCAACCGCTAATACAATAAGAATCAATTGGTTTTTACCGATCATTGTAAAAAATAATTTATTGCTAGCTGGATTTACCCAGGATAAAATTTCTCAACCATTCGGCATCCGCACGCGTTAGGTAAAACGTGCCTTCCGGACATGAATCCGGATTGGCGGCCGAAGATGCCTGACCCGGCGAGGCGGTCCAAACGGAAATCTCACTAATATCGAACATTGCCGCGATGAATCCGGTCGCGACGTCAACATTCTGCACGCGGTCGAACGCCACGGTTTTCGAGCGTCGAGTCAGGATCCCGGAGTTGAAAGTAAGGCGGCCGTCATCGACCACAATATCACTGAATTTATATACCAGCACAAAGTATCCCCACCAAAGCAGCGAAAAGAAAAGGAACGCGGCCACCACCATACCCATGAGCGAACCCAAAACCTCGCTCGAAATAGACCATGGAAGATAAACCAACGCCGCGAGAACGGCCGGGGCCATTATTTTAGAGAAAATATACCATTTAAAACGCGGCGGAAATTTTGTTTTTTCACCCAGTTTGATCATGTTAATTGTTTAAAATTATGATTAGTGGCACTTGCTGTCGTCGCCGCAAACCTTGCCGGCGGGGCAGCCGCAGGAATGGCAGGCATCAACCAATCCGATCTCCTTGTCAAAGCAAAGCATCGGTTTCGTTGATGAGCAATAACCGACAATCGTGCCGTCGGAGCAGGAATCGGCGCCTTGGCAGGTACCGTTAGCGCTGCAGACACTGCCGTCGGTCGGGCAACCGCAAACCGAGCAGTTATAGATTAATTCACCCTTTTTGCAGTATTTAGGTTTTCCATTCAAATTACACCGGCCGCCCAAGGTACCGTCGCTGCACGAGACAACTCCTTGGCAGGTACCATTGGAAGAGCAAGCACTGCCTTCGTCGGGATTGCAGCCGCATTTGGCACAATCGTCGTAAAGTACGCCATTGTAGCAATATTTGGGCCGGGTTGCCGAACACTGGCCGCTGGCAGTACCATCGGAACAACTTAGCGGCGAACGACAAGCATCATCGTTACCGCAAATCAACCCGGATGGGCAACCGCACAGGGAGCATTTATCCGACAGAACACCTTTGCTGCTGCAATATTTAGGCCGAGCCAAAGAACATTCGCCGCGCCAAGTGCCATCGGAGCAGATATCGTAATAGTTTTTGATGGTGAAATTTCCAGACCGCGCTTTGATTTCGGGCCGGGAACGATCGGATATTTTTATCCGGAAATTGCTTCCGGAAAAATCACCGACCGACCAATGATAAGAACCGTCACTCGCAGAGATCCCGTCGGCGATAATTTTGCCATTTTCCGGCGTGGTCAATTCAACCACCAGCTTATCAATACCTTTCGACTCCCAGCGAATATAATAACTTTTACCATTGACCAAGCTTTCCCCTCCGGCAGGGTAGATGACATCGATGAATGCCGGCGCCAACATTTGGTCGAGCTGCCGTTGAAGATCGGAAATTTGTATTTTTAAAAGTTCGATCTGCAACAGCAATATTTGGCGCTTCAAAGTATCTATCTGTGCCAGCGACTGCGATTGGCCAACCGCGAACGCTGGTCTTGCCGCCGGCAACAATAAGGATAAGCCGACCATGGCGCAGATAATGATTTTTTTTATTTTAAAATTGAAGTTCATTTTTTAATTACATTATATTTTCATTTTACCATTACAAAATATTTTATTAAAGAAAACAAAAGCCCGTGCTACCGGGCTTTGGATTTATAAACTATTTTTGATTATTTCCCCGTAATCTTCTTGAATCCTTCCATAATCTCTACCGGCAACGCGAAAATCACCGTTTTGGAAGGATCGGGATTGATCTTTTCGATCGTTTGCAGGGTGCGCATCGACAAGCCCCCGGGCATGGCATTCAGAACACTCGCCGCTTCGGCCAGCTTGGCCGCCGCCTGGAATTCGCCTTCGGCGCGGATGATGATCGCCCGGCGTTCGCGCTCGGACTCGGCTTGCTTAGCCATCACGCGCTTCATATCCGCCGGAAGCTCGATATCCTGAATCTTAATATCAGTGACGTTTATCCCCCATCCGGTTGTTGCCTGATCAACGATCTTTTTAATTTCATCGGAAATTTTTTCGCGCTCGCTCAATAGCGGATCAAGCTCGATGCCGCCGATCACGTCGCGCAGCGCGGCCTGCGCGTATTGCGCCACGGCCAGCGTGTAATCCTGAATATTCAAAATGGCTTTTTCAGCCGATTCCACCTGGAAATAAACAACCGCGTTGATCCCGACCGGAACATTATCCTTGGTAATCACCTCTTGGGAAGGAATGTCGGTGGTGGTCACGCGCATATCGACCTTAATCATCCTTTGAATACCGATCATGATCCAAGTCAGCCCCGGGCCACGGGTACCCGAATACTGGCCAAAAGTGAGCACGATCGACCGCTCGTACTGGTCAACAACCCGCAAACCCACTAAAAGAACTAGCAAAGCCAAACCTGCGAAAATCGCGATCAAACCCAGCGGCCCCATAAACTCAAGTACCGGACCGGCAGCGATCACCGCGCCGACGATGAGCATTATGATAGTGGCCAATGAACTCACGTCTTGCGAATTATTTTGCGCCATATGTTTTTAGGTTTATTTTATATTTTGTGTTATCCATTATAACATAACTTTGATAAAATATAATTAACGAATTGCCGTTTTTCGCCAAACTGCCATGGATCTTGAAACATCAATAGAAAAATTCACCCGCGTTTCGCCGGCTTACCGGTCGAGATTGAAAAATTTGGGAATTTCGACCATGCGCGATCTGCTTTACCATTTTCCGAGCCGCTACCAGGATTTTTCGGCGCGCACGGATATCGCTTCGCTTGATGTCGAAAAGACCGCGTGCATACAGGGAGAGATCAGCCAGATAAAAATGTTTAAGATATGGAAACGCCACATGACCATCACCGAAGCCATGGTCAGCGACGATACCGGCACAGTAAAATCTCTGTGGTTTAACCAGCCGTATCTGGCCAGCACCCTAAAAAAAGGCACCGTGGTGTGCCTGGCAGGAAAATTGGTCGAAAAGAAAGGCAGCCGCTATCTTTCCAATCCCATGTACGAAAAAGTGAGAGAGAGTTTTGAAAGCGCCGAAGACTATACGCACACCGGGCGGCTGGTGCCGATATATCCGGAAACGGCCGGCGTTTCGAGCAAATGGCTACGCTACATCATCAAACCACTCATAAAAGGCTACGCGGCATTCCCCGATCCCCTGCCGGAGAACATTCTTACCAATTACGAATTCATGCCTTGGCGGCAGGCGATCCAGCAAATCCACTTTCCGGAATCCGAGGAAGCGGCGGCGGCAAGCCGCAAGCGTTTCGCGTTCGAAGAATTGTTTTTCATTCAATTAGCAGTGCTGCGTGAGCGCGTCCGAATGAACCAGGAAACCGCCAAAGCGATCCCTTTCGACGCGCAATTGTTGCAGGAATTTGTAAAAACCCTACCCTTCAAATTAACTGAGGCGCAACGCAAAACCGCTTACCAGATCCTAAAGGATATGGAAAAACCCCGGCCGATGAACCGCCTGCTGCAAGGCGACGTGGGATCAGGCAAAACCATCGTTGCCATGATGGCGGCCTTGGCGGCCGCAAAGTCAGGTTCGCAAATCGCGGTGATGGTGCCCACGGAAATTTTGGCGCAGCAGCATTACGCGGGATTCACCAAAATGCTGGCGCCGTTCAATATCGAAGTCGGTTTACTTTGCGCAAAACATACCAATATCTCTTCGTACGGCGCGGTCTCAAAAAGCGCGGTACTAGACCAAACAAAAAAAGGAGAGGTGCAAATTCTGATCGGTACCAACGCGCTGATCCAAAAAGGCATAGAATTTAAGAATCTCGATTTGGTGATCCTTGATGAACAGCACCGTTTCGGCATCGACCAGCGCGCGGCGCTGGCGAAAAACCGCGGCGAAAAAAAATCAGCCCCGGTACCGCATCTGCTTTCCATGACCGCCACCCCCATTCCCCGCACGCTAGCATTGACGGTATATGGCGATCTAGACCTGGCACTGATCGACCAGATGCCGGCCGGACGGAAAAAGATCGAGACCAAAATAATTTTGCCCGACGACCGGAAAAATACCTATGAGTTCATTCGCGGCGAAATAAAATCGGGACGGCAAGCATTCGTGATCTGCCCGCGCATCGATCCTGACGAAGGCCAGGCCGAAATAAAACGCGACGGCATTTTATTTGACGTAAAAGCGGACTACTCGGGCGGCGACGCGGTAAAAGCAGTAAAAGAAGAATACGAAAAATTATCGAAAGAAGTTTTCCCGGAAATGCGCGTCGCCATGCTGCACGGGAAAATGAAGGCCGATGAGAAACAAGAAGCGATGACGAAAATGAAAGACGGCCAGATCGACATTTTAGTATCAACTTCGGTAATCGAGGTGGGCATCGACATTCCCAACGCCACCGTGATGGCCATCGAGGGCAGCCACAAATTCGGCTTGGCGCAGCTGCACCAGTTCAGGGGCCGCGTGGGCCGCGGCGAGCACCAGTCGTATTGCCTGCTGTTTTCCGACTATCCGACGAGACGCTTGAGCGCGATGCTCAAATTCGACAGTGGTTTCGAATTGGCCGAAAAAGACCTGGAGATCCGCGGCCCGGGAGAGGTGTTCGGCAGCCAGCAATGGGGCGCCCCGGACCTGGCCATGGCATCGCTGGCCGATGTGTTCCTGGTGGAGAAATCACGCGCCGCGGCCAAAGGGATCCTGGCGCGCGATCCGGACCTGTCGCGGCATCCCCAGCTGGCGAGCCGCATCAAACATTTCCGCGAACGGGCGCATCTGGAGTAAATATATGTTGAAAAATATCCTACTTTCGCTAAGGCCTCACTTTTGGATGCTATCGATTTCGCCCGCGCTGACCGGAGCGTATTTAGCAAATAATCATAAAATCGCTGGCTTTGAATTTTTGCTGGTGGCAATACTGGTCGGTCCATGCATTTCTGGAATTGCCGAAATCGTCAATGATTATAGCGACCGCGAAACCGACAAACAGCAGAACGTTAAACGGATCTGGAAATTCCCTTTTTCCGGCGGATCGGGAGTTGTGCGCATTGGCGGCATCACTAAAAAAGAAACCATTGCCACCGCGCTTTTGTTTTCCGCGGCCGCATTTGCGATTTCGCTTTTATTCAATTGGCAAGTGACCATACTAACGGCAATCGGATTATTTATCGCCTTGGAATATTCGCTTGGCCCGATCCATGCAAAAATAAGGGGCGTTTGGGGAACCTTGTTTTTCGCATCGGGCTATCGCGGGATAGTATCGTTCAATCTTGGCTGGGCCGCATTTTTACCTATAAACAATCATTCTTTTACAATTTCTTTTTTGATTTCTCTATTTTTCTTTTCCGCTTTCGTAATCTCCCATTTATCCGATTATAAGGAAGATAAAAAGCTTAGCATCAATACTTTTCCGGTACAGGTTGGCTTTGAAAATGCAAAAAAAATATCCGGCACAATTTTTGTTATTGGATTATTCTTATTAGCAATTGCCGACCAGCAAAAAATAATTACTATAAATTACTTGGCTTTCGCATGGATTCCGGCAAGTGTATTTTTTTTATGGAAATACTTTGGATTAAAAGATGATCCGGGTAAAATCGCGGACTTGGCAAATTGGGCAATCGCGATCGTGCTGACCGCGCCGCTGATCTTTATCTAAAAATCGATAGTGCGAATATTGCCGCGGATATAGATAAAATAACAATATCGGCAACGCCAATTTTTGCCGGAGGAAAAGACATCTTGCCATAAGGATCGTACCCGCGAGCGATCAAGGTATCGGAAATCCGTACCGACATCGAAAGGGTATTATATATTATAGGAATTACCAAAGAATTAAAACGGTAGAGCAAACTAAGCGGATGCGAAATATTAAAATTAAATGAGGCACCCCTCCCCCGCTGGGCATCGACAACCGTGGAAATTTTTTTTGAAAGCAGCGGCATCATACGGTAGCTCACCATCAGCGATACCCCGAAGCGATGCGGGATTCTTGCCTGCATAAAACCCAATGGGAACTCCATGGGATCGGTTGCCAAGGAAAATAATACTCCCGACGCAATCGCCAATGCAAACCTTAATGAAAGAATCGCCGCCTCTCCAAACACCGATACTAATGGCATTTGGCGTTCGAAAATAAAATAAAGAATAAAAACACTGACGGCAACCGGCAAAACATATACCAATGACTGTCCGAAAAAACGACCAGTCTTCACCCGAACAGCAACCGCGATGGCTACCAGCGATAACAAAATTGCGCCCAATATAAATTCTCCAGATAAAAATGACGCCAACGGCAAAAAAAACAAAAGGCTAAAAATTTTTGTCCAAAAATTTATTTTTCTATTTTGGTCCTGAACTGTTTTCATTCCAAGAAAAGCCCCGTAAAACGGGGCTTTGATTTTATTTCGACGCCAAGCTACTCTGCCTGGATCCGTTTGACCACGGCCGTGTTTTTCAATTTATTATAAATCAAATAGGCAACAAATCCGAACAAAACTCCGAGAGCCGACAAAACCAGCGCCACTACCGGGCCGCCCATTTTAGCGGTTTCTTCAGCTAATTGCTGCGACCCTAGAATTTCCCACAGCCAAACCGAAAGATAAACACCCGGACCGAGTTGAACCACCGAAATCATGATCGCGGCCAATTTGTCGGATTTTTTGAAAAGCTGGTAAGTAACGTCGGCCAAAAATCCCCAGAAAGTGAGATAAGGAATTTTAATAATCAATCCCGCCGGACCGCCGATCGGCAAAGGCAACATAATGACCGAGAATAAAAACGCCCACAAAGTCGCGGCACCGAAACGCCGCATGATCAGCGGTACCAACGCGTACATAATGCCAATGACAACAATATTAACCACCGCGGCGATCATTGCCATCCCAGTTACTCCGGCGACCAATCCCCCGGGCAAAGAAATAACGACATAGAAAGCAGCTAATGCAGCTATCGCCACGAACGTGCTTGTTTTCCATTTTGGTTGTTGCATTTTTTTTGCTAATTATTATTGATTATTATCTTTATGGGTTTATATCATTTTTGAAAGTTATTTGCCAATTAGCGATTTCAGGAACCAGCAATCCGGAGCGATCAAGTAATGCCCGGTCCCGGAAAATAATATCTGGCGCAGCCGACGCGACCAATTCCCCGCCACAAACCACACCCATCCGGTCACACAACAAATAAGCGGCTTCCAAGTCTTGCGTAATGATAATAATGGTTTTACCGCGGCCTGCTAATCCCCGCAGATAATCGCAAATTATTTTCCAGTTATTTCTGTCCAAACCAAACTCCGGCTCATCAATTAAGATAACATCGCAATCATTGATCACAATATCAGCGATCCCTAGCCTTTTCTTTTCCCCTCCCGAAATCGAATCGGGATGCCGGCTTTTATATTGCCACAAAAAGAATTCTTTAAGTATTTTTTCAACCCGCTCTTTTATAATATCGTAATGTAGGAATTTCGGCCCAGCAGACACTTCGGAAGACACCGTCATCTCAAAAAACATATCCAGCGGATCTTGTGTCGCGTATCCGATATGACGGGCACGCTCATCATCCGGCAAAGCGGTAAAATTTTTGCCGTTAAAAATTATCCTACCGCTTTTCGATTTCAATAAACCGGCGATCACTTTTGCCAGTGTCGATTTTCCCGAACCGTTAGCGCCAATAATCCCGAAAATTTCCCCGCGGTAAAAATCACAGGTAATATTTTTTATTCCAAACCCTGATTTCGAATAATAATAACCGACATTTTCCAGGGATAGTTCAACTAATTTATTTTTATGTGCGGCGTTTTTTCTTTGAAATATCGAATTATTTTTAATTAAATTTTTAATGTCAAACAACTCATTCCATGATAAAGGCGATTCTTTTGATCCAGCATCATGAACAATTTGAGCAAATAGCGGCATGCCGGCAGTTTGCGCCATTTGGTGGCTGTAAATAACTTCTTGCGGATTGCCGGCCAATAAAATTCCACCGCGATCGATTATCGCCATTCCGGTAGCCGTTTTGGCAACCAAACCAATATCATGCGTCGCAATTACTATAGTCTTTCCCTGCCGATTCAAACCGATCAAAATATCGAGCAATTCTTTTTTTGCCTTCACATCAAGGAATGAAAACGGCTCATCCAATAACATTATCGGCGCATCGAACATTAGCGATGCCGCCAAAGCTACTTTTTGCTTTTGGCCGCCGGAAAGGTCTTCGGGCGACATTTCACCGATTTTTTCGCCGACAATATCGTTTAACAAACGTCGGGTCTTTTTCCGGCATTCTTCAAGAGGAACTCCGCGGTAAATTCCCGCGCTCATTATTTCGTCAAAGACTTTCAGCTGATGCAACTGCAACCCGGGATTTTGAAAAACGATCCCAATCGTGGATCCAAGTTTTGAAATCGGAGTTTTAAAAACATCGTATCCGGAAACAAAAATTTCACCGCTTACACTGCCGCCAATCTCATGGGAAAATCCGCGCAAGAGCATCAATAGAGTGCTTTTACCACCGCCCGACGCACCCGTAAAAACAAAAAATGATCCTTGGGGAACTTCAAGGCTAATGTTGTTCAGCACTTTATCTACGCTTCCCAAATATGAATAGCTTAGATTTTTAATAGATATCGCAGGCTTCATAGCTAATAGTCTATTTAACAAAAATCAGTTTTTTTCCAACATCATTGCCGCGGTGACGATCAGCGCCCCGCCGGCCAAGGTATTGGCACTAAGACGCTCCCCCAGCAAGACAGCGGCAAAGATTATCGCACTTACCGGCTCGAAATATGCTAAAAAAGATACTGTGGAAATCTTAATTTTTTTCATTGCGGAAAACAAAAGAACAAAACCGATAATGCCAACTAAAAGCGCGTAAAACACCACGGTTATCAATTGGCTAGTAGAAGGGACGGAAGAATTGAAAAATAAAAACGGAAAAAAAACCACCGCGCCCAACGCGTTTTGATGAAAGATCATTTCGTATTTGGAATAGCTAGCGGAAATTTTCTTGAACGCCACCATAAAAATTGCGGTCGCCAAGGCCGATACAAACATCGCCGACATGCCTAAAAAATCCCGATCGGAAAAGCTGAAATTTTTATCGGAATAGATAAGGCATATGCCGGTGAACGCAACGGCAAATAAAAAAATATTTCTTTTTGATATTTTTTCTTTGAGCAGCGCCCCTCCTAGAGCTGCGGTAATCAACGGCCAGATAAAATAAACCGTAATCGCATTGCCCACCGATGCCAAAGTAAATCCCAAAAAATAAAAGAATGTTTTGAGAATATTCGCCAATGACCCCACAAAAATCATGCGGCGGGCGCCCCGGAAAACCGGCCTTTTTTGATAAACAAATACCGCCAGCAGGATCACCGCGGGCACAGCAAAACGAAAAAACGTAATGGTTGCCGGCGGCAAGTTGAGATACTTGATAAATACGCCGGCCGAACCCCAGATGGCCGCGGCCAAAACCACTGCGAAATACGGGTTCAAATTCATAGAATCGGCGCCAAGCGCCCGGTAAAAAGTTATTTTTTCCTCTTCGTGCCGGTTTTTTCCGTGATCCAGAAGCCGAGAGGCTTGTTGATGATCATGCGGGTCTGGGATTCCAGCGCCGGCAGGGACCCAAAAAGAATCAGCGTTATCGGCAGAAAAAACCATTGCAAAAGCATCGACGCGTGCCGCCATTTGCCGTAATTCTTGGGCCGAGGCGGCAAAATAAGCATGCTAATGACCGCCGATACCACCATGCCGATCATCGCGGAAGCCATGATCGCGGAAGTCATGGGCGGCAAATTGTAAGAAAGCAACGTCGTGTTAAATTCCCGACTGCCCAGCAATCCCGGAAGAAATGCCAACCCGAAGGTTAGAAGCGAACCGGTCGCCCACGACCAAAAACCTTCGAGCATCGTGATGATATGAAATAATTTTTCGCTTAATTTTATTTTGGCGCTGGCGGGGTTCATAAAAAGGTTAAAAAAAACATAGGGAAGATTCTCAACGCCCCAGGACCACCGACGCTGCTGCTTATATTGGTTAACCATGGTACGGAAAACAGTTTTCCCAAAAACCGCGTCCATCGACACTGGGTAATACATCGGCACAACTTTATAAGCACCGCCATAGTAAAAGTAAGCCCGCCAAAAAATACGCGAATCGTCGGAAACAATGTTGTAGGGATACCCCACTTCCAAAAGGGCCTGTAAGGGCATAGAATGGCTTGAGAACGTCACCAATTGCTCGGGCCTCTCTTGTTGCATCATTTCAAAAAACGTGCATGAGGTGGCCACGATGCGGCTCGTAAGCGGCGCTTCCCAAATATTATTATTATAAACCGGGATCGGCTGATAGCTTTTATGGATGCGGTCGGGGGTATTCAAATAAAACCAGGTCAGGCACGAAAAATACTGGCGGTAAGGCTTGGTATCGATGTCAAAAAGCGAAACAACAATATTTTCCGCCGAAATTCCGGATTGGGGCAAATAAATTTCTTTAATTTGCCTTAAAGCCCAATTTACATTCGCTCCCTTCCCTTGCACTTCACCCACCACCCCCCTCGGATGAACCGAGGTCCATATTTCGTGGAATTTAGACCGGTATTCGGCGCCTACGAGTGCCATCACGTCGCGGGCAGACGGGATATCTTCAACCGCCAAAAAAACAATGATCCGATCACTGGGATAATCGCTGGCGATCAAAGAATCAAGGGTCGTACGAACAACTTCCGGCCCCTCATTAGCGAACGGGAGCATGACCAAATGGTAAATATCCCGCCAACCCTCTTTATTATCCGATTCAAGCCGCGCACGCCAGTCAACAGCAATATTTACGGTCATTTTTTTATAACTGGCTACCTGGTGCGCCGCCAAATACAATACTCGGCAAAGCCAATATAAATCGAAAGCAATAATAAAAACCGCCACCGCAAACGGCCAAAACCACGAAAGCACAAAACCGGCGGTCAGCGTAGCCCAAGACATAACCCCGGGGGTTATTTCTAGTAAGCGGTACATGCGTCCCTGCCAGGAATCGCCAAAATCATCGGCACGGGAAAGATTTATATAATCAACAGCCATAAGAAATTTGATTTCGCTCAGTTCAATTGTGAAATCTTTATTATTTTTTTCCTTGGATGAGCCGAGCCCGCAAAGCAATAAATAATTAAAAACGGCCCTCGGCCGCAGAAACCAGATCGATCAACAAATTAAACTCACCATTCGAGCAGCAGGCGGATCAAGTGGCGGCCCCAGCGGGAATCGAACCCGCGTTTTCGCCTTGAAGGGGCGGTGTCCTAGCCGTTAGACGATGGGGCCATTACCAAAACGGAATAATTATAACAAAAAATCAATAAAAAGTCCATTATTGGGCAACCAAAAGCAAAACCGGCCCTTGGGAGGCTGTTTAAAAATTAACAATTTATCAATTCGAATCCGGGATTGTCTGCCAAAACTCACGGATTTCTATTACAAACCGCCAATCGTTCGTCAGTATAAATATATTATACCTCCTTACGATTGGCGGTTTTCACTACGAAATCCAGGAGTTTTGCCGAGACATTATTTTTTAGACAGCCTCCTTAGAGCCGGTTTTAAATCGCCATCGGGCCACTTATTCAAGCGGCGACACTTCTTCCCAAGACGGGACTTCCTTAGTAATACCGATCGCTTTGGTTTTTGAACAAGTAATATGGGGAACAGTAGAATTACTGGTAATGCTGAGCTTTACGTTGTAGGTCTTTTTTTCGACAAATATCGTTTGGGCCGTCTCTCCGGCCGCAGTCTTGCTATTGTCGAAATCCCAAGCGTAAGAATTGGCAGGATCATCGCTGCAGGCAATCTGGGCCGCGCCAGAACTACACAACGACGCCGCGCTGTCAAAATCAGCCTTTTCCCCGGCAAAAACATAACTCGGACTGTAGCTAAAATCGGGACGCGGCGCCGCCTGGTTGGGAGTGGTAAACGAAGGCCCTTCCACCCATTGGGTATCAAAATTATAAGAATCGATTATCTTTATGCGCCAGTAATAGGTTTTATCATACTCGAGCTTGCCGGCCATCGGCGCAAAAGACTGCGAAGTGCCGCCGGTTTCATCAATGACCAGCGGACCACTAAAACTGGGACTGTCGTCGATCTGGATATGATAAGTTTTTTGTTTGACCGAATTATCAGCGCAGGTAAACGACCAAGAAAAGATCCCGCCCGGGCCAGAGGAGCAATAATCCGGCGGCGTATATTGCAAGCTTGTAAGCTTGGGGGCGGGGACGATCGTGCCTTTCTGGTAAGTAGTATTCCAATGCCAGTGATGCGCCCAATGAGTGCCGCTATAAACCACATAGAAACGGACCGGACCGTAAAAACCAAGATCGGCCGGAATATCATACTTTTTATTGAACTCAACTCTCCATCTTTCACCATCCGGATGGCTGGCATCACCCGGATAAATGGAACCCAACTTATAAACCTTGTGGCCTTTGGTTGTATCAATATCTTTCACTTCATTACCGTGCAAAAAAGACGTATATGGGGATCCCTCTGAATACAATGTACCACTCTGGCAATTAGCTATACCCAGATTAGCGGCCAGCCAAGGGCTATTACTGCCATAACAATTAACACAAGCCGAACAGGTGCATTGCACGCCGCTAGTGCAAGTATCCCCGGACCGGCCGTCGCAATCGATAAACGGGATGTAGTTGATGTCGCTATCCACCGGATCGTCGCCGGGTTTGTCTTCGGTGATGTAAAAACTGATCTTGTTGTTGAATAACCCGTTACCACAACTGGTCACTTGAAATTTTCCGGTAAATCGAACTTCGTTATTGCCACTGTCGCCGCCGGCATAATAAGTTTTGTCCGGAGACGGTTTAACAAAATTAATAGTAGTATCCCCGCAACCATTGATCGCTTCCCATGCGGCAAAAGCGCCCGGGGCGAACAGCATCCCGCCCGCGATCAAGATCGCCGTTAATGGTTTGGCAATATTCTTATTGTTCTTTTTTTTCATAAAATAAAACGCGACCGATACAATTATCACAGTAAAAAGCGCCATAAATGCCGCGAACTTCCCCGCATCCATTTTTTGGGCGGGTTGCGGCGCAGCAGGAGGTTCTTCGGCAATTTTATTTTTTGTTTCAATGCCGTAGCCATAAGAATCTAGCTTTTTATCTCCCTTGGTGATCGTAGTAACAACCTTGGGGTTGTTCACGTTTTTACTGATAGGCACCTCGACTATGGTTTTTCCGGAAACCAATTCAACATCTTTTGAAGCCGAGCCGATCTCATTCCCCGCACTATCGGTTATTTTGGTTTTGATTGTACCCTTACCTATCGATACCGAGTAATCCGCCGATCCCGTATAATCAACCTGGACTTGCGCCTTTTCCCCGGCCGAATATGCTTCTTTGTCGGGGACAACGTAAAGAACTTTTGCATTTTCCCCAGAAATTATCCAGCGGAAAAAAACCGCGTTGGAAATCGGCTGGTTGGTTTTCGGGTCGAAGAATTTAACTTCAGAAAGATAGGTTTCGGGAGCAGTTGCAGCCGGTAAAACGGCGGTGATCGTTTTTTTCTGGCCCGCGTTCATGGTAACGGTTTCTTTTTTTTCTTCGCCAACGAGCTGGCCGCTGCTGTTACGAATATGGTTAAAAACCTTGTAATAGCCAGTGATTGATTTTCCGGAATTATTGGCAGCATCGAAAACAACTTCAACCTTGTCGCCGATCTTGTAATAAATACCGCCACCCGCATCCATCTTCTTGCCATCCTGGAGAATCCAATTATTGCTCAAATCGAGAAACGCGACACCGCGGGAAACATTGATATCGTAATCAAACCATGCCAACTCCTCCCCTCTTCCGGTGACAAGCTGTATCCGGAAAACGACCGGACCATCGGGAAGGCTGGCTGGCAAAGCATATTCGAATTGTTTGGTTGTATTTTCTTTTGGCGCAAGGCTAAAACTTTGCGCATCGGTTTTTTGATCAACCATACCCGTAGGAACATCGTCGACTTTATTGGACCATATCTGATATTTGAAAAACAAATCGCCGACGGCGCCATTTTCGTAATTCCATAACTGGGCGCTGCCGGAAATTTTATCTCCGGGGGCAAAATCGGTCTTGCCACCACTGATCACGGGATCGTTATCAAAATATATTTGAGGTGCGATTGTGGCCTGGATACCGGCGGCGGCGGCCGTTAAAAAAAACACAAGTGCAATTTTAAAAATATTTTTTATTAGCATGCGTTTGCGGTTATGTAATATTTTTATTATAAGCCTTTTTTAAAAAACCACCAATTAAAAAAACCACCGGACCTTGCCGGGAATTATCAAAATGCTATCCGTAATTTTCCAAATGACTGAAGGTTTGCCGCGCATGTTTTCAGAATTGCGCGTATCAAACAAAAATGAGTGGTATCGTTTTTAATTTAATTTTTTTCGGACCCAAGCGACGACATCCCAACATGAGGGTCGTCATAAACTACGCCGTCCGGCGTTAAATCGACCGCCTGTTCAAAAAAAACTTTTGCACTGGCATCATTACCCATCCGGGAAAAGAGCGATGCCATGTGGCAAGATACGATGGCTGCCGTCCTGTCTTTTTTGAGATTTTCTTTAAATTTAACCAGGTAAGATTCAGATACCGCACCAGACCCAGTGACGGCTTCGATAATTCCCGGACCGGCATTTTGCGCATAAATTTTGGCTTCGGCCACAAGTTTATCCAATACTTGGCTATAACTATCCAGCGCCATTTCCAAATCCCCCCGGCTCTCCAATTCCTGGGCCGCGGCCAAAAGTTCCTGAATTTTTTTGTTGGTAATTTTACTTGCCATCAACAATAATATTAACTATTTTTACGCAGCTCTTCGAATTTTTTCTTTATCGAGTCCATTTCCATCCACCAGTCCTCGATACCAGTATTTTTGATGGCGGCCAAAATTTCTTTGCCAGATTCGGTCCGGATATTATCTTGGATGCTTTCCAACCAAAGCAGTGCTTTTTTATTGCCGGCATCAGCATAATACTTCGACTGGATCGCCATATCGATCCAATCGGCATCGTAAGCAATAACCGCCTCTTTGCTTTGCCCGGCTTTAAGTTCATCCTGTAGAGACGACAATCCGGCAGCAATCGGCAGCCCGTTGATTTGGTCACCGATAGCAGCAACTTTCATACTCTCGTGGTCGATATATGTACGCGCCACCCAATTGGCATCGCCAATCCTAAGTTCGGCCTGGTCATGGAACAAAGACAATGCCGCGGCGCGATCGGCGTTCGCGCCCTCCATCAATGCTAAAACATACGCAATCTGCCCCGACAAGGCCGAATGATCAGCCAGAGACTCGGGCGTTTTTATACCGATCCTCTGCCAGCCGGTGCGCGCCGTGGTTTTTGCGCCGGCCAACTCCATCATGAAATTAACTATCTTTTTTATATTTTCCATAATTGAATTGTCGAATAATCCATCATCATAAAAAATTCTGGATAATCCGAGCAGTTATTATTGCAAACCGCTGCGATCGCGGTATGGATAATGCTAACAAAATAAAAAAACAATATCAACGGCCGTCTTCAATTGCGGCAATTCCAAGCCATCAATATAAATAATAAATATGACCACAGACGAACCATTAACCATTATTTTAACGAAACGCGACAAAATGCCCAGCCACCGGTACAAACTCCAAACCAATGCCTTCCTACTGAAGATATTTGCCGCAAAAAATAACGCAAAAAAATTCACCCATCCCTGAGACCGACAATAATCCTTGAGCAAAAAGTCTGCGACAGGCAATCCTGTCGTCTCTTGCCAAGATCGCGATCTCGAACCCCAGTTCAATCATCTTAAGATATCGAGTAATTCTTTAAACATAAAAACCCGATTCCGCTGCCGGCCGGGCTCTTCCACTAAAATCCCCAGCTGTACAAATTTTTCCAGAAGATTATAAATTGTTTGCGGATTTTTTGTTTTTAATTTGTCCTTAATCTTCACGAACGTCACCACTGGCGAAGAAAAAATATAATCCAAAAGATTGGGAGCATAGAGAGAGTTTGCAGCGGCCATTTCGCGCCGCAAGCGATCGTTGAGCTTTAAAATTTTTATAACCGTATTTTGAGTCTTAAGCGATTGATTGATCAATGCTAATAAAAAAAATTTAAGCCAATTCTCCCAATCACCATGCTCGGTCACGCGGCGCAGATACATGTAATAATCGCTCCGGTTTTTTTCAAAATATTCACTAATATAAAGCAACGGCGACGAAAGCAAGTCGCGCTTATATAAAAACAGTGGTATCAACAATCTCCCCACGCGGCCATTTCCATCCCGGAACGGATGAATGGCCTCAAACTGATAATGCGCAACAGCAATTTGCACTAAAAGGTCTTTTTCTGAATTTGAATTAATATACGCTTCCCAATTATTGATAAGCGAATTTATCAAATTAGGGGCGGGAGGCACATAGCTCGCCTCTTCTATAGGCGCGCCCGGCATGCCAATGTAAACCTGTCCCGTCCGAAAGCGGCCACGATCTTTTTGCGCGCCGCGCGACGATTCTAAGAGCAAGTAATGTATTTTTTTGACAAAATCTACGGTTATCGGCTGACTTTTCAATTCGCCAATAGACAAATTCATCGCGCGACGGTAATTAATGATTTCCGCAATATCATGGTCGTTTCCGTCCGGACTGTCGGGAATGGGGCGCGCCTCATACTGAAACACATCTTCAAGTGTCGCTTGGGTACCCTCGATCCGGGAGCTCAAAACCGCTTCTTTGGTAAGCAAGGGTGTTGCCAAAAGCTCAGGGCTTAAAATATTTTTTCTTAATAGTCCGTTAAGTTCGCCAATGGCGCCATGAGCCTCACCCATAACGCGTATCAAAGAATTGTAATCTATTTGGGCGGGAAGATCGGAAATATTTAATAATTTGTCACTCATATTTTTAATTTATATAGAATAAGCGGCAGCGTTATTCCACCGCAATAGAATAATCATTTTACTTATTCTAAAGCATTGGATTTTTAAACTCAATCAAAAAAGCAGCCGCTTGGCTGCTTTTTTGATATTTATAAAAAAGAATTATCCGAAAAATCTTCCAAAAAAGCCTTTTTTCTCCAGATCACTTACATTTGTCTTGGTGGGCTTAGGAGTATAGGCTGATGGTTCGGGGGCAGTGTTACTGACGACATCTTGTTGGCCGTTTCTTTCTGCTTCGGATGATATCCTGACTTTTATCGAGGCTACACTATTATCTCCTGTTTGTACTGTCGATGCCGATGGCTCAGATTGTAGCTCTTCTGCCGCTTCAGACAAATCATTTCCGCGCAAATTCTCCCTCGTCTTACTTGTTTCGCGGCTAGCTGCTTTGGGTTTTTCGAGCAGCATTATCTTGTCTTGCAACCCCTTAAGAAGGATGTTTGTCTCGCGATTTCTTTCTATTAATTGGCCAATCTTGTCATCTAAATTTTTAATCTGATCATCCTTAACCCTAAGCTGGTCACGCAACATTCCGGTAGTTTCCTTGAGCAAGGAAATAATTTCTTCGTCGCTGCGGTTTTTCATTTCGTCGATTTTGATGGGGTCGGAAAAATTTATTTTTCCCTTGCCAGAGATCATTTCCGTAGCAGTCCCCGCGGATGCCTGATCTCCCTGGTTTGTCGCCACCGGCATCGATGCTGGCACGCTTTGGCTGGCAACCTGATTAGAATCAGGATAAGGCGTTGAAGGTTGAGGGCTAGCCGACGGATCAGTTTGGGTTGGAAAAGAAACTCCGGGGATCAAAAAAGTTGATTTTGTTTTAGGAGCAGGGTATTCGTAATCTGCAAAACTGGCAACCGGCATTTGTTCTTGGGAGATTTGCTTATCGAAGAAAATCAGCGGCCTCATGCTTTCTTCGCTCTTTTTAAATTCATCGATTTCTGTCTTACTAAAACGGTATTCAAGGGTGCCCTGGCGGCTCTTGATACCCCTGGGATGCAAAATATGCTTGCGCACGTACCGGGAAATGGTGCGCGAGCTTTTACCAAGGATCTCGCATACCTCGTAGAGTGTAAGGTAATAGTCTTCGTTATTATTGGAAATTTGGTTCATTAGTTTATTTTTAATTTAGCAAAAGCGCGACTTTTTTTAATTTTGTATATAATAGTTACAGTTTAAGCAATATACTAAAAATTTGCAAAAGCCTGTCCTGACCAGCGTCAATTGTGTCTTTGTATTGCATATAGGCGTACTCGCCATAATATAATATATAGGAAGAAGCAAACATTAATTTAACACAAAATGACACCAACGCAGTTGCCTTACTTTTATTCTTTAGCAATAGATACGGTAAAAATGTATGCCGGAAAATGGACCATTTTATTAAAAATCGTTTTGGTTTTTTACTGCTTGATGATCGGACTGTCATTGTCTGGATTTATCTTTGCGGCCACAGTCCTGATGCCGATATTTGAAAATAAAATATTTTTTTGGAGCGTTTCCACAATCTTAGCAGTCTTGTTTTTCCTACTATCAACTTTATTGTCTTCATGGCTGCAAGCCGCCGCAATTTTAGCGCTGCAAGATAAAAAAAATGAATTGGGTTTGCGGGCATTGCTGCGATCAGCAAAAAAATTTGCGCTTCCTGTTTTTGGCGTTAATATTTTTACGGGATTGGCGGTCATGTCAGGATTATTATTTTTTGTCGTTTTCGGCGTGATTTTTTCCGTTTGGTTTTCGCTGACAAAATATTGCGTGGTAATTAATAACAAAAGGGGGATTGCCGCATTAATTGAGAGCCGCGAATATTGCCGCGGATTTTTCTGGTCGATCCTGTTGTTGTATTTGTTGGGGTTTCTGTCTTTATCGCTTGTGGATGCAATATTTCAAACATTGAAGCATGTACCGGTGGGCGGGAGCATTTTGTTCTTAATCGCGTCGGCCGCAATGTGGCCATTGAATACAATCTACCCTTATCTGATATTTAATAATTTAAAAAATATAAAAGGGGAGTTACCAGAGGCGGCACCGCAAAATAAAAAAAGGGCGCTGACAGCGCTCATTATCCTAACGTTGTTCGCAATTCTTACCGGAGTGGCAATCTTATTGAGATATTCCGTGCCAATATCCGATTATCTAAAGAAAAATTTGCCCGTCAATTTGCAGGACTTAAAAATGCCCGCACCATTACCGGCAAGCAACAATGCGCTATAAAAATTGCGTGTAATACATGGTTTCGAGATAATCCGGCGGCCGGCCAGCTAAATAAATACTGTCTGCCAATTATTTGGATCAACTATCGATAGAAATCGATATATAATTTTTATAATTTTGCGCAAAGCAATACTTTGTCTTTTTTGAATATTAGGATCAAGATCCAGATCAATCGCCGCGCTTTCTTGCCAGATTTAACCGCATATGCGAAAGAGAACCCCAATAAGAGTTCTTTTATTATTACATCGGGGAGCAGGGAATGACTCCCATTGCCAGCAATGGGTCCCGCGATTCCCTGCACAAAACAAAAAATAGGTGCGTTAACACCTATTTTTTGCTTTGTCGGGGAGCAGGGAATCGAACCCTGTCTGCACGAACCCGAATCGTGCGTACTACCGGCATACTCCTCCCCGAAACATTATACATTCTAGCCGAATTTATTTTTTTGTAAATGGCCAGAATATGGCAGGATACGGCGATCCCGCGCCTTGCCTTAAGACCGATTTATGTCACCCAGTACTTCTTCTTTGTCATTTGGTCACGTTTTGTTTCCACGCCACTAACAAGTTCCCGCGCTTTTTGGGCGTTAAGTCCCCGCACTTTATCATCTAAAGCGCCCAAACGTTTTATTTCGGATTCAAGATATGTTCTGTCGTTTCTTGCCGGATCCTCTAAAACTTGCGCCAATAAAATATCGAGAATATCGCCAATCATCGGCCCGGGAGTAACTGCCAAAATATCCATGATATCCTTTCCATTCACCTTGATCATTTTGGCCGAAATCGGGTCCAGGGCGGTTTTTTCCATTAAATAGCGCAGATGCCGCAACTTATAGGGGTCAGCTTTGGGGCACCCGGATCCGATGCGATCCGCCATCCTGACTTGAAGCAAGGCCTCCAAATTATCGCGCCCCACATTGCGGACCAGCCGCCGGACCGAAGCTTCGCCAACCTCCCCAACGTTGTAATAAAAAAGATGATACCTTACCAAATGAACGATCTTTGCACTATCTTTATTGGAAAACCGCATTCTTTCGAGGATTTTTTTGGCAATTTTGGCTCCGATCATTTCATGATTATAGAAAGTGGCGTCAGGGCCATCACCGGCTTTGGCGCGAGGCTTACCGATGTCGTGGAGCAGGGAAGCCATCCGTACCGGCAAACTAAATCCTTTTTGGGCCGCATATTCCAGCGCCTTTATCGAATGCTGATAGCAATCGTAGGTATGATGCTTATTCTGACTGACCTGATACCCCTCCAGCAATTCGGGCATAATATATCTAAGAAGGCCCAAACGGCGCAAAAGATCAATTCCTTCCGATGCGCGCGGACTCATGACCATCTTTACAAATTCATCGCGGATACGCTCCTGGGAAACTTCCTTCAACCACTGTGAATTATTAATAATCGCTTGCTCGGTTGCGTCATCGATCCGCCAGCCATCGCCAAGTGTAACCGCAAAACGAACCGCGCGCATCATGCGCAACGCATCTTCCAAAAACCTTTCATTGGGGTCGCGCACCGCACGGATAAGTTTAGCTTTCAGATCAACGCGACCGCCAAAAAGATCGATCACGTCAACCCTTGTCTGGCCACCTTCCTTTATATAACTAAGCGCCACCGCGTTAACGGTAAAATCGCGGCGCGACAGATCGTCGTTAATATTGTCAGCCCATTCGACTGTGTCTGGATGGCGCTTATCGGTATATTTTGATTCGATCCGGTAGGGGGTAACTTCAATTTCTATAGAAGATCCGGCGGCGGCACTTTGCGGCATTCTTACCTTGACCGTTCCAAATTTATTATCGGTATAGCTATCGGGAAAAACCGCCTGGATGCGCTCCGGCGAAGCATTGGTCGCAACATCCCAATCGGAAGGCGGAACACCGCAGAGAAGGTCACGCACGCAACCGCCCACAATATAAGCTTCATAGCCGGCGGCCTGCATCCCTTCGATCAAAGCCCTCACTTGGCTAGGTATTTTTTCTAAAAAACTGGCGGTCATGATAATTTTGTTATTTATCCGCACCGCCCCATCCGGGGCGAGAATCGCGTTAACGGTATTATGTTATATTATAATTTGCTTTTTTTCAATTATTTGGTATAATAATTTTGCGATAATCCATGCTAATAATCGGCCCAAACAACTAACCGTTAGCCTCTGTAGCTTAACGGACAAAGTACCGGTCTTCGGAACCGGTGACGGGGGTTCGATTCCCTCCAGAGGCACAGGAGGGGATTAACAAGTTAAAATGAAAAATAAAGCATCACTCGCGATTTTAATATGCATTCTGGGATTGCCGTTTATGGCATTAGCGCAAAACAAAATCTTGCCAGAGCAACCGGATGGCGGTTACGGAATCTGCGATGTCTTAAAGCTTGTAAACAGCATTGTGGACATCGTAGTAAAAGGTATAATCCCACTGATCGCAACATTGATTCTAGCTTGGGCGGGATTTCGAGTGGCTACCAATCAAGGAGATGCCGACGTAGCAAAACAAACTAAGACAATCTTTATGGCGGTAGCGATCGGATTAGTGATAATGTTCGCAGCTTACGCAATCGTAGGCAGCATACTTGTCAGTATGGGTTACGCAACAAGCGCGTTCAACTGGGCACCGAAGTGCGAATAAAAGCACACACGAAAAGAACGCCCCCATGACTCAACGGTAGAGTAGCTGCCTCTTAAGCAGTTCGTTGCAGGTTCGAATCCTGCTGGGGGCACAAATTTTGGGACAAACCCCAAAATTGGTTGTCAGCCGCCGGCCCATAGCCAGCAAAAGATACGATATTAAATAATATATTTTCCGCAGAAAATTAGTAAAAAAGTTTTCGCCATCCCGCAGCTGGCAGAAAATAATAAAGACCATGTTAACCACCGAAGAAAAAGCGAAGTTGATAGAAAAATACAAATTACACGAAGAAGATACCGGATCGCCCCGCGTACAGATCGCGCTTTTAAGCGAAGAAATAGATCGGCTGCAAAAACACCTGAAAAAGCACGCGAAAGACATCCATTCCAAGCGCGGCCTGCTGAAAATGGTTTCCAGGCGCCGCAAGTTCTTGAATTATTTGCGCGATACCGACGTAAACCAGTACGCGCAAACTTTGAAACAGCTGGGATTGAAAAAGTAAATCGCCCCCCGCACCCGCGGGGGTCGCTTGCTTTTTTACCAGCCGCGACAAGCATATGGTATTCCAACCAAACGCACAACGCGTCGCCGTACTGATCGACGTGCAAAATTTATATTATTCGGCAAGGAATTTATACCAGGCCCGCGTAAATTTCCGCGAAGTTTTAAAAGCGGCGGTGGGAAAACGCAACTTGATACGCGCATTCGCGTACGTAGTAAGAACCAAAACGGGGGAGGAAAAACCGTTTTTTGACGCGCTTGTTAAATTAGGCATCGAAACCAGGATCAGGGACCTGCAGGAATATTATGACGGATTAAAAAAAGCCGATTGGGATGTAGGAATAACAGTAGATGCCATCAGGATTTCCCCTTCGGTCGATACGATCGTACTCGCTTCTGGGGACGGCGATTTCATGCAATTGGTGGAATATCTGGAAAACCAGGGAAAACGCGTAGAGATAGTTGCTTTCGGAAGGTCGGCATCTTCAAAGATAAAGGAAACGTGTGATGAATTTGTGGATATGGAAAAGGATCCCGACCGGTTTTTACTCAAAAAATAAGCCGCAACCGCCAAACAGCCGCAAACACAAAACATTCCGACAGGCGAATCATGAGCAATAAATAACAACCCGCCCTATAACGCGGAATTCGAACAAATCAAAAATTCAAATTTCAAAGATCGTTTTGAAGCTTGAATTTTGAACTTGTTTGAAAGCCGCCCAACAGAGCCGGGCAAAATAAATGGAAAGCGAAAACAACAAGTTCTCCATAGAATTGGGCGGAAAAACACTCATCGTGGAAACTAATGGACTAGCCGAACAAGCAAACGGTTCGGCAATTGTGCAATACGGCGATACAATGGTCCTGACGACCGCAGTAATGGCCAAAAAAGAGAAGCCTGACCAAGGGTTTTTCCCGCTAATGGTCGATTACGAAGAAAAGTATTACGCGGCCGGCAAAATCAAGGGCCCGCGCTTCATAAAGCGCGAAACCCGGCCCAGCGACGAAGCAATTTGCAATGCGCGCCAAATCGACCGGTCAATAAGGCCTCTTTTTGACGACCGGCTAAAGAATGAAGTCCAAACAATCGCCACCGTGCTTTCGTGGGATGCGGAAAACGAACCGGATATCCTCAGCATGTTCGGCATCTCGTGCTCTTTGGTAATTTCCGATATTCCCTGGGACGGCCCGGCCGCGTCGGTACGCGTCGGGTTTCTTGACGGCGATTACATCCTTAACCCAACTTACGTCCAACGTGAAAAAAGCGATGTTGACGTAGTTTTTGCCGGCATTATCCGCAATGGAGAAGTGATCGCCAATATGGTTGAAGGCGGGTTCAACGAAGTCCAAGAGGAGATGGTTTTGGGCGCGTTCCGTTTTGCCAAGCCCTACATAAAACAATTGATCGATTTCCAGCTGGAAATCGCCAAAGCGGTTGGGAAAAAGAAAATGGCACTCAAAGAGCCAGCTTTCGGGCACGAATACGAAGAAGAATTGCGCGGGCGGATCAAGGACGATTTAAAAAACGCAGTTTACCAAAAAGAAAAAAATGCGCGCCAGGAAAGCATGGAAGCCGCAAAAGCCAAGCTTGAAGAATATGTCACCGGCACTTATCCAGACGATGCCGAGAGGATCAAATTCGCGAAAAATTTCTTTGAAAAAGAGATCGACAATGTCCTGCATGAAACAATTTTAGCGACCGGCCAGCGGCCCGATGGCCGCATGCCGGACCAATTAAGGCCATTGAGCGCCCGCGTGGCCGTGATACCACGGACGCATGGCTCCGGGCTTTTCCAGCGAGGCGAAACAAAATCACTTTCGACCGCCACATTAGGCGCCCCGGGAGACCAGCAATTGCTTGACGGAATGGAAATTACCGGAAAAAAACGCTTTCTGCATCATTATAATTTTCCGCCGTACTCATGCGGCGAGGTTAGATTCTTGCGCGCCCCGGGCAGACGGGAAATCGGCCATGGGATGCTAGCGGAAAAAACATTACTACCACTGATCCCTTCAGTTGAAGAGTTTCCCTACACCATCAGGGTGACTTCGGAAATCGTTTCCTCAAACGGATCGACATCGATGGCGGCATTGTCAGCGGCAACACTAGCATTAATGGACGCCGGGGTGCCGATCAAGGCTCCGGCAACCGGTATTTCCATGGGGCTAATCTCCCGCGGGCCGAACAATTACAAAGTTTTAACTGACATCCAGGGCCCGGAAGACCACCATGGCGATATGGATTTCAAGGTTGCGGGCACCCGCAAGGGAGTTAATGCCATCCAAATGGACGTAAAAATCGATGGCATTACCGAAAAAATGATGGCCGATATTTTAGAAAAGGGCAAGATCGCGCGCTACCAAATCCTGGATGTCATCGAAAAAACGCTACCCGCGCCCAGACCGGAATTATCACCTTACGCGCCGCGCATCATAATCATCAAGATCAACCCGGAGAAAATACGCGAAGTTATCGGACCCGGAGGCAAAGTAATCAATGAGATCATCGACCAGACCGGCGTGCAAATCGACATCGAAGAGGATGGAACGATCTTTATAACCGCAGAAAAACCCGAAGCCGGGAAAAAGGCACAGGAATGGATCGAAAACATCACCCGGGAAGTAAAAGTGGGGGAGATATTTACAGGAAAAGTAAAGCGGATAATGAATTTCGGAGCATTCGTAGAAATTCTCCCGGGCCAGGAAGGGATGATTCATATTTCGAAACTCGCCAATCACCGCGTCAACAAAGTTGAAGACGTGGTGCATATCGGCGACATGGTGGCGGTAAAAGTGATCGAAATCGATGAACAAGGTAGAGTCAATCTTTCGCTAAAGGATGCCAAAAAAACAGAATAAAGATACCGGCAAGCGATATTAAACAAAAAAACGGAGACACTATCCGTTTTTTTGTTGGTTTGCGCGCGGTTAATGATTTTATTTGCATTAGCAAAATTTTTTGCGGGCAAAACCCTTTCGCGTCAAAACTCCATGTGTTAAAATGAATTATATATTTTCGAAACCTCCTCCCGTTTAGCGGAGTGGCCATGGAAGCATTCCCCTGGAATGTGCCATCATTTGCCAGGAAACCATCAAAAATAAAAGGGGGCGTAAATATCTGGATTCCGACACATGCAAAAGCGGCAGAAAATTATTTTTACGCCAAACGTAAACGGTAAGAACATGCTTAAACTAAAAGAAAATGCCGTAAAAACGATGGCCGATTCCATGGCGGAATCCAATGCCATACGCAAGCCAGCGGCATTTTTAAAAGCGGGATCATCGGAAATTGTTTATTTAAACCGAAAGCTGCGCGAAGCTTTCGGAATTTCGGTTAATCCAAAAAACACACCACTTCCAAAATGGAAAATGTCGGAAACCAATACACCGCAACCGTCAGTGAAAATAGCTGAAATTAAGCCCGTTGTTGTTAAAACTGACCTAAAAACCCAATCAATAAAACCGGCCTCAGAGAAAGTGGGAGCTTCTCTCATAGCTAAGAATAATATTGCCGCAACCGCAAATACTACCCCAAAAAAGGAATCGGTCTTGCCCGAAGCATTAAAAGCTATCGCGCAATCCGCAAATAGCGCCCCAGGAACGCAAAAAGCGCCACTTGATATCGCGGCGATCAAAATGCCATTGCCAATTGCCGCAACCGCAAATACTCAAAAAACAGAAGAAGAACAAAAAAGACTACAAGAGGAAAAACGCCGGAAAGAAGAGGAAGAAAAGCGCATCAAAGAGAAAAAAGCGCAAGAGGAATTACTAGAGAAACAACGTCGTCTGGAAGAACAAAAAATGGACGAAGAAGAAAAATTACGGATAAAAGAAGAACAAAGAAAAAAAGACGAAGAGAACAAAAAACTTTTAGAAGAACAAAAAAGGCTGCAGGAAGAAAAAGCTCTTAAGGAGGCAGAGGAAAAACGCCGCGCCGAAGAGGAGGAAAAACGCCGGAAAGAAGAGGAAGAAAAGCGCATCAAAGAGAAAAAAACGCAAGAGGAACTGGAGGCAAAGAAAAAACAAGAAGAAGAAAGGCAGCGGGTTTTAGAAGAACAAAAAAGGCTGCAGGAAGAAAAAGCTCTTAAGGAGGCAGAGGAAAAACGCCGCGCCGAAGAGGAGGAAAAACGCCGGAAATTAGAAGAAAAAATAAAGGAAGAAAGGAGGAAAGCTTTGGAAGAATCCGCAAAAGCGCGCGAAGAAAAAAGGCGGCGGCTGGCGCTTTTAGAAATGGAGAGGGAGCAAAAATTAAAAAAAGAAGCCGAGCAAAAAAACAAACCGGAAAAAGAGATGCTTGCCGAATCCGAACCTATTGAATCAAAAGGGGGGATGGATCTTTCTGATTCGCTCAAAGCTTTGATCTTAAAGCTGGAAGCAAAAAAGAACGCTTTTGATAAACAATTAGTAGAATTGCCGTCGGTTAAGATTCCCCTGGAACGGAAAAAAATTTCCTTAGAAGGAGATATCGCTTTAATCAAGAATGGCGAATTGGCAAAAATCGAATCCCGAGAGCAGGAAATCGAAAAACAAGAGATCCTAGAAAAAGAAAAGTTATCACAAAAGCTAGAATCCGAACAAGAAAAAGCGATAGAACAGAAATTATGGGCGATCGAAGACCAGCGGAAAGAAATAGAGAAGCAGCGATGGGCGATCGAAGACAGAATCGAGGGAATCAATACCAAAATAAAAAATGTCGACATTGAAATCGACCAAAGGGAAGCTGATGCCTCTTTGATGAATCTAAAAATCCAGAATATTTCCAATCAGATACGGCTGGTTAAATTCGCCCAGGAAAAAATAAAGCTGGAAGAAGAAATGCTTAAAAACGTCACTGATAAAGACGTCTTGAACCCGTCTTTGGCGGCAGCAAACGCGAAAAAGCAAGCCGAAGAAAAAAAACTCAAAGAATTAATAGAAAAAGAAGCGTCAACCAGCGCCGAATTGAACATTATCGAGCAGAAAGAAAAAATGGCGGCCGATCCTCAGGAGAAAAGACTTGCCGAACAAGCAAGGTGGAATGTAGTCGCAACCTTGAAAACCATCATCCAATCAAAATGGGAAAGCGAGGAAAGGCTAAAAGATAATACCAAATCAGCGGAAAATTTAGAAACCAAAATAAACTCAATCAACGAAAAGATCAACAAAACGCAAAGTAATATTACCGAAAAAGAACGACAGCTCGAAAAAGACGGCCTGCCGGTACATAAAATACGCGATACGATATCGGCGATGTTTAAAGAAAATTCAATCTATGTCGACCAAGAACTTTTAAAAGACATTATCCAAGTAGAAGAGGTACCGACCACTAAAAAACCGGCCAGCGCGGCCGGGGAAGTACCTAAAACAACAAACGAGGTTAAAGCCGTGGCCGCTCCCGAAGCCAAAGCGCAGCCCGTTTTAGACGCGGCCGCCCCGGTGGCGATGCCCAAACAACCGGAGCCTCCGGCAAACGTGATCAGGCCCGAGCAGAAGAAGGACGAGGCTAATACCACCCCTGTTCCGGCAGCGCCAATAAAAAATGAAGAGGTAAGCAATACTAAAAAAGAATCCCTGGATGGATCAAACGAAAACGACACCAGTAAGGAAGCGGCAAAAAACACTCCGGCAACCGCTTCAAATAGCCCCTGGAAACCAGAAACAAAATTGAACGAAATCTCCCAGAAAATAACCAGCACCCCTGAGCCGACAACAAACAAAACTACTGCTCCGGCAATGCCGGCGGCAAATCCTAAGATATCGGCCAAAACCGTGTCGTTTTACCGCGAGCAGGTCGAAAATTCCCCGGCAAATAATATCCGCTCTTTCCCACGTGCCGAATTCGGGAAGCCTGAGCAATTAAAAGCGTCTAACGGACCGGAATTAAATAAAGCTATTTCCCAAAAGCCGACGATGATTAGGCCAGATATAATTGGCGATCTGGAAGTCCCGGAAGAAAAACCGATACAAAAAAACCTAGAAGACAGATGGAATGTGATAAAAAGCTCGAATACTCCGGGAGGGAATCTAGCGGCGCCCGCGACAACGAACCCTCCCCAGACGGTCGCGCCCGATTTGGAACCCAAACCAAGCGGAAACAGCAAATTATTGGTAAGAGCGTTAATAGTATTAGTGCTGGTGGGCATAATCGGTATTATTTTGGTATTTGCTTTAACCAAAAATGGCAATACGACCACTGTCAAAAAAGCTCCAGCCGCGCCTGTGAATAATACTGGCGGAGACAGCAAAAAAGAAACTGATGATACGCCAACAACAAACGAAGACGACAAAAAAAACACGGCAAATCCATCGACGCTCGCAGTAATATCAACCATTACTATTTATACCGAAGATCTAGCCAGCGTACCAACACTCATTTATCCCTACCTGCAAACGCCGCTTGGGTCTAACGGTTATTACCGGATTTCCATCCAGAACAAAAAAGACAATACCAAAGTCGGATTAAGGCAGTTTTTCAATATTTACGATGTCAAGGCGCAAGCGGCATTCTATACTTCGATCAGTGATGACTTTACACTTTTTGTCTACTCGAACAACGGACGGAACCGGCTAGGATTCGTAACTCCGGTCACAAATCTTGGGTCGCTAAAAAATGCCATGGAAAGCTGGGAGGGGACTATCCAGCAAGATACCAATAATTTATTTAAGCTATTAAACAGAAAAACCCAAGCTAAGCCGGAAAATAATAAATTTATCTCGGGCAGCGCGCCAAACAGTACCGCTTACCGGTCAATGGATTTTGTGCCGGCGAGCGATAATTATTCAATCACTTACGCCTTTCATAATGATAAATATCTGATATTTACGACTTCAAAAGACTCTTTGGTAAAGATATTCGACCAATTGCCAAAATGACACAAAAAATGTAAAATGGCGCTAAGGTTATCCAATATCAAGAATGCCGCGGCAATAAATGCCCGCGGCATTAAAATCGGAAACGAAAACAGCGACCGCAAAAACGGTAAAAACCATAATCTAAAAAAATGAAAAACACAAACACGGATAATTTTTTGGAAAAAATCGAGAAGCGGCTCAAGACAGAGCGCGACGCCATCGAGAAAGAATTGCTAAAGATCGCCGTTCCAAATAAGAATGTTCCCGGAGACTGGCAAAGCAAATTCCCTTATGGAAATAGCGACGCGGGAACCGCGTCATTAGAACGCCAAGCCGACGAAGTAGAAGAGTACACTACGCGGTTGCCGCTTGAGCACAATCTTGAAACCAAGCTGGCGGCACTGGATGCGGCCATCGCGAAGATCGCCAATGGTACGTACGGAAAATGCGACAAATGCGGCAATGATATACCAGCAGAAAGATTGGAGATTTTTCCCGAAGCCCGTTTCTGCGTTAACTGCCAAGATTAATATTTAAAAAATAGCTTTTATAAAGCTATTTTTTAATAAATAAACCCGTAACTATCTGACGTTAACGAACATCATTACACCAGATCAAGAAATCTAAAATATCAATAACATAATCATTATGGCGGGGGATAGCGGGACTATGACCGACCAATAATTTTAAAAATACCCCAGATACCAATTAAAATAATTTAAAATCGATATCCGCGATTCGACAACCAATTACCGTGCCATCGAAAATATATTCAGCCGCAATAATCGGCCTAGAAGCACAAATCATCGAAGTCGAAGTCGAAACCTCTTATGGTTTGCGGCGTTTTGATATTGTCGGATTGCCAGACAAAGCCGTCCAAGAGGCTAAGGAGCGAGTAGGATCGGCAATCGATAGTTCGGGGTTCAAATCACCCCACCGTGAACCGGTCAAAGTGTTGGTTTCTTTGGCGCCCGCCGACCTAAAAAAAGAAGGTGGAATATATGACCTGCCGATCGCATTGGGATATTTGGCAGCGGCCGGAAAAATCAAATTTGAAACTGTAAACCGACTTTTTTTGGGAGAATTGGCGCTTGACGGCAGGCTGCGGCCAATAAAAGGGGTTTTAAGTTTTGCGATCGCGTGCCAGCAGCAGGGGATAAACGAAATCGTCCTCCCCGAAGAAAATGCAAAGGAGGCCGGCCTGATTGAAGGGCTGCGAGCAATCGGCGTTAAAACCCTGGGACAAGCAATCGACTACCTACAGGCAAAAACAATTATCGAGCCAGCAATGGCTGACTTTAGCGACATCCAGAAACAAAATCAACTAAGCAACGACCTAGGGTTCGTTTCCGGACAAGAAGCTTCCAAGCGCGCCCTGGAAATTGTGGCCGCGGGCGGCCACAACCTGTCGATGTGGGGGCCACCAGGAACCGGCAAGACGCTGCTTGCCAAATCATTACCCACGATCATGCCGGAATTAACCTTTTCCGAGTCACTGGAAGTTACTAAAATTTACAGTATTTGCGGACTGCTTCCTTCGGATACCCCGCTAATAAAAACGCGACCTTTCCGCGCCCCGCACCATACGACTTCCGAAGCGGCATTGGTTGGCGGCGGAAACCCACCCCGACCCGGCGAGATCACCCTGGCGCATCGGGGAATTTTATTCCTTGATGAATTTCCGGAGTTTCACCGCGATACACTTGAAACTCTACGCCAACCAATAGAGGAGGGGGCAATAAATGTTTTACGCGCCCGGCACGCGATCTCTCTTCCGGCGCGATTCACGCTAGTCTTGGCGTCAAACCCTTGCCCCTGTGGAAATTTCGGCAATCCGGAAAAAAGATGCGGCTGCTCCAATTCCCAGATACAAATGTACAAGAAAAAACTTTCGGGACCACTTATGGACCGTGTTGATTTATTTATCAATGTACCCGCGGTAAAATACGATAAACTGGCCCGCACATCGTTCGATACTGAAAATTGTAGCTTAGCGGTCAGAGAAAGGGTATGCCGGTGCCGGGAAATCCAGAAACAAAGATTGGGAGGGCACAAAACAAACTCCGAAATGGATATTGCCCAAATAAAAAAATACTGCCTACTGGACGAGCCCTCCGAAAAGCTGTTAAAAGCCGCTGTCGATTCGGCAAAATTATCCGCGCGCGGATACCACCGCGTCTTAAAAGTCGGCCGCACCATTGCCGATTTGGACAACTCAGAAGATATAAAATTAAACCATTTATCCGAAGCATTGGCTTACCGGCCACAAGAATCGTAAAAATATATCTATATTTGCTACTAATTAAAAATGCCGGGTTACCGGCGTTTTGGTTTAAAATTTATTAAATTGAAGCAGGGGATTACTTATTAAAGGGATTAGCCGCGCCGATGATCTCGAAATGGAGGTGGCAACCGGTCGATTTGCCGGTGCTTCCCATCAAACCGATCACATCTCCTTTTTTAACTTCCTGCCCTTGGGCAACTAATATAGCCTGCAAATGGTAATAGTGGGTAATCACCGAACCGCCCATATGTGAAACCGATATGTTGCTGCCCGCGCCGCCGTTCCAGCCGGTTTTAGTTTTAGTTACCGTTCCCGAGGCCGCCGCGTAAATCGGGGCGCCACAATAGCCTCCGGTCAAGTCTACGGCATTCCTGAAGTGAGACCCCTGGGTCCTTTTACAAGCCGCCCCTACCGGACAAAGGAAATAGTTACCGGGCATCGTTGCCAATCCTTGCGCAGACTGACCCTGGGAACTGCCTTGGCCGGTTTTGGAATCGGTAGGTTTTTTGGCCACAATCGGCGCCGGCATTTTCCCTTCAGGAACAATTAAAATGTCACCGATAAAAACATCGTTTTCTCCCGCCAACTCATTAAACGCAATGATATTTTCCGGCTTGGATTGGTAGCTTTGTGCGATCTTGGCAATGGTATCCCCCAATACCACGTAATGGACAATACCCGTAACCGGGGGGATGATGATCTTCTGCCCAGGTTTTAACTGTGCCCCTTTAGCAAGATTGTTGGCCCAAATAATGGTATCGGCGCTAACATTATGTTTTTCAGCAAGGCTAGCAACGCTGTCGCCAGATTGCACCTCGTATTCAATAATCGACTTGGCGGACGATTCGTCCTCTTTATAATCCTGGGAGTCGCCAACGATCGCCCCCAAGACCTTAGGAGTAACCTGCATTGGCGGCACCAATGCCTTTACGCAGGCATCGCCAACCAAAACATAGCTGGGCGATTCGGGCTTAGCCTGCTCATCGGCTTGGGCAAACATATTCTTTGCCAAGTCGGCCTGGCAAACATTACTGCTTTTAGCCGAAACACACTTGACAACCTGCCTTGAAACCGCCGAAAAGGCCACAAATAAAACTGCTCCTATAAGGAGAAGTTTGGCAAGATTATTTAATTGAAGTTTAATATTCATTGGACAGTTTAATCCTATAAAAATGGCCCTAAATGTCAATATCCCGGCCATAAAACTGCAAAAACCCGAGCAATTTATGATAAAATAAAAAATATGAAAAAATTGGAATCAAAGGGAAAATCCCCCCAAGAAAAAAATAAAATCCAACCCAAAAAAAGATTGGGGCAGAACTTTTTATCTGAAACGGGGATCATTCAGAAGCTTGTGCTGGCAGCGGCAATAAAGCCGGGGGATACGATTCTGGAAATCGGGCCCGGAACCGGAAACCTGACGGCCGAATTAGCAAAATCCGGCAATCGAATTATCGGCATCGAAAAAGATCCAGACATGGTAGCGGCCGCAAAAGACAGATTTAAAGATTTCGGCAATGTCGAAATAAGCGCGGGCGACGCCCTAGCTTACGATGAAACAAAGATATCCCGCCCTTATAAGGTAGCCGCCAACCTGCCATTTTATTTGACCGCACCTTTAATAAGAAAGCTATTAGAAAGCAGCAACCCCCCCGAGTCACTCACGATCATCGTACAAAAGGAAGTGGCGCAACGAATCGCCGCTAAGCCGCCGGAAATGAGCCTTTTGGGGATATCAGTCCAGTTTTATGCGAAAACGCAAATCGTAGCCACCGTGCCGCGGGGATGTTTCTGGCCGGCGCCAAAAGTAGATTGCGCGATCATCAGTATAGTACCTTATATAAAAGAAGGGGATCGATTCGAAAAAAAATTCATTGGCCATTTTTTTGAAACCGTCAAAGCCGGATTTTTGCATCCGCGCAAACAATTGGCGAATAATTTAGCCCAAGGATTAAAAATGGAAAAAACGGCCACAAAAAAACTCCTTAAAGAAAGCGGAATAGCCCCGGAGCGACGGCCAGAAACCCTGACAACCGCCGAATGGGAAGCGCTTACGCAAGCACGTCAAATAGACTATAATTAAATTGAATATTCGCAAAAAATGAAAATTCTATTTAATAAATTGTTTTGGGCCATAGTGGCAGCGATTTTTTTTGCCGTGATTGCCCCCGGACAGGCATCCGCCCAACATGCACGCTACTGGTGTGATGGGGGATACGCGGGCGATAACGGGACAAAGTGCAACCAGGATGCCTGGCATCTTGATTCGTGCAAAGATTGCAGCGCAGATATCGAGTTTACCGTCGAAGCATGGCAGCAATGCGTTGCCAGCGAAAAACAAAACGGCGCGATACATGAATTTTTTATCACCGGCTATTGCCACAAAGATTGCCTCAATACTGTCACCGGCTCTTATTATTACGACGACCCAGCAACGCCAGGCATACAGGCACGGGGAAACAATGCTAAAAAAATTACCTTGCCAGTAGTGCTTGCCTGGGACGACGTGAACGGCTTCGCAGAAAACAGCACGGAGTATGCCCGCTGTTCAAACTCCGGAGATCCCTACTACTGCAACCATACCGAAGGCGGCCATACTACATTGCGCGGCAACGGTTACGGCCCGGTATCATACCGAATCCAAATCTGGGACGACAGCAATAGCGGTATCGAATACCTTGATATCCCCCCCGAAAAACGCGGACAAATCGAATACCTTGATATCCCCCCCGAAAAACGCGGACAAATCGAAAACGGACCCACCGGAAAAAAAGCGTTCTACGCAGTTTTAAATAAAAGCGGGAAAAAATTCGGTTTTAATTCGCGAGATAACGGCGGGCTGTGTTTTTTCAATTCCAGCAATACTTACCACTGGCGCGTAACCGCGTGCTGCAATTCCGACGGCACCGGGTGCAAAGAATATCCCCCCGATTGGTGGACATTCACCACGAGTTCCGCCCCTGAAATGATAAGCCCGCTCGATCCGGATTGGAACGGGCCCAAAGCAATAGAAAAATCGTTTAAAGATATTTTCCCGGGCAAAGATCCGTTAAAATGGTGCGCCGCGCGACTGCCAGCCGAATACCAGAGAAAAAATTATGCCATCCAATATGCCAAGTCTTACCAAATGATGGTTACTTCAAACGAGCAAAACGAATTTACCAACAAATTGAAGAGGATAATAAGCTTATTTAGCGGTGAGATCTCCCTAGGATCATATCTTTCGTCAATGTTTAATAGCCAGGCCGCGACAGATCCGCAAAAAACCCACGCACTTTCAGTGGTAAACGGAAATTTGATATATAACGTATATCCCGACAAACAAACCGGAGAAGTGGAAACACAATACCCGGCGCAAGCCCGCGGCGATTTGGCTTTTTTTTCCCGCGGCCGCAATTACACCTGGAGTTTAAAAAGCTGTCCGGATGACTTTACTGCTAAATGCTTTGAAGACTACGGCCAAGCGTGGAAGATAAAAACTAAGCCGATCGATCCGATCGACGCGCCTCAGCCGATTTCGCCTAAAGACGGGGAAACCGTAGGTTTTCCAATAAGCATTTCCTGGACAATACCGTTTGGCGCCAACTCTTTCAGATATGAAACCACGATCCCGAATTTTACAAGCGAAAGAAAAGCTACCTGGAATACTTTGCCAAACCGCGACTTCGACGAAGCAACAAAAAAAGTTTTTACTTTGGATAACGTCGCCGTAAAATTAAACACTACCTATATATGGCGCGTCCAGTCGTGCCATGAATTCGATTCCAACAGCAGCGCTGAATGCGACGGAAAATCAGGCTGGTTTAAATTCACCACCACCGGACGGCCGCCGGCAAAAAATTCGATGAAACCGAATGATGGCCCGGATTCAATAATAACCTTCCCGCAAAATTTCGAATGGGAAAAAGTTCCCGGCGCCCGGTCATACAATATTGAGCTGGACGGAGCCAAGGGCAAAAAAATTAAATTGGTTGAATTCGGTCCGGACAGCCAAGGTAATCCGGGAACGCAATTTGATTATCCCGACATCCAGCTGCCGGGCGCAAAAGTCAGCGCAAAAACCTACACTTGGAGAGTGCAGACTTGCGCTGATAGCGCGGGCAAAATCTGCGGCGCCTGGGAAAATCAGTCTTTTACGCCAAAAAGACCGACCACACCAACAATAAATAAACTTGGATCACCTTATGGATCGTTAAACGATTTTGAGGCAACATGGAATGGCCCAACAAAATATTACTGGGTAACGATCAATTACAGCAAGCCGCCACAGTTAACCCAGGCCGGCTGCGATATCGCCAATCCGATCGCAAGCAGGCAAATAGCCGATAATTACTGCTCGAAAAACAACAACTGCATCGGTTCAGACGTGAAAGCATCGTGCGCCGGCAAATATGAAATAATGATCCTGCCTTGCACCAATCCCGATTGCTCGGATACTTGCACCAATCCCGATTGCTCAACCAGGGGAGGGGAAAACGCGGCCCGGGCGACCTTTACGATCGCCGAAGGAAAAAGTCTGGATAATTCTTTCGCGGTTTGCAACCATAATTCCAATAATCCAAAAACTGAATGGGATGAAACCGAAAAATGCGAAATCAAGCATGTATTCCTACTACTTAAGATCTCAATCGACTTTTTGATGTTCAAGCTGGCATTGCTGATGCTGCCGATACTGGTGTTGATCAGCGGCGGCATCTTTTATTTGGGCCAGCAAGGACCAAAAACAATCCCCTTCATCAAAAACATGTGGAAGTGGATCGGCATCGGCTACGCGCTGATGATATTCGCCTGGCTTTTAGTGTCCTGGATGATGGCAATCGTTGGCTATAGCGATCTTTGGTGGAAGGTGCTGTAAGAGACCAAGCAGCAACACAAATGATAAATTTACCGCCGCGCGCAAACTTTGAATGCGGCGAAGGCTTTCCCGCGATAAAATGACCATTAAAATCAAAAAAAGTTTACCAATACTCTTTTTTTTGGTAATTATAATTTCTTTTTCTAAAACTATTTTTTGTTTTGCCTGCGGCGCCGGAGAAACATGCCATATAGAATACGAGACCCGAGGCAAGTGCGGCGCCGAGGTTGTCGACATCGAGGAAAGCTGCAATAACCAAAAATGCCATACGTTCGAAAGTGGAGCTATACAATGCAACGCGTGGCAAACACCGCGCGACCTGATAGCTTACGGAGTGGACTACAGCGGCAATAAAACATCAATAAAAAGCTACTGCGACTATCAGGGCGACGGAGAATACCGCAAGTTATATTATCATGCCTGCTGGTGCGACAAGGATTGCCTTGTCGCGCCGACCCGCGGTCGCTATTTTGATACTCCAGACAAATCGAGTGAAATTAGCTATGATCCGGCAAACCCTAAAACGTACATTAATCTTCCGGTTTTGTTATCCTGGGATTCCCAATGGAGCAACGATGACCCAGCACCAGCGTTCCGAAGAGTTTACGAGGAGGTTGAAACTTGTAATGAAACCACGGTTAAAAAAGGATTGATGCTGGGTGATCATTATTGCAGCACCGACGACTATTGGATAATAGAAGCCGATCGCAATACAAAATTCGACCCGCAAACATTATATTACACCCCGGAAAGAACAATCGGCTACGGAGATAAGATAAATGATTATTCTTATCCACCAGTCGCAGGCTCACCCAATCCGCAAACCTATTTGGTCGAATTCGAATATATCCCAACAACCATTTTGCAAAAAACGCCTTCCTTAAATTTAACTATCGAAGAGAAGGAAAATAAAAAACCGATAAAGAACGGCAAATTCATACCAACGGCGGATAAAAAAAACGGAATTTATCAAATTTTTGTTGACAAAGCGGAATTTAACGAAGTCGAAAATGCCAAGCCATGCTTTTTTGAATCATCGTCTTTAATAAGGTGGCGCGTGCGGCCGTGCTGCGATAAAGAAGGCAAACAGTGCCTGGACGAAAATAAGGCCCAATGGTGGGAATTTAAAACCAGCACCGCGCCGGAAATGAAGAATCCCGCAGACCCGGTCAAGCCAAAAGATCCGGATTGGAATGGGAAAGAAGCGGCAGTCACCTCTTTTAAAGAAATCGTGCCCGGGAAAAATCCATTGCAGTGGTGCGCCGCCAAATTACCCGACGAAAACCAAAAACTAGGAGCGCCCGCCCAATATGCCGGATCGTACCAAATGGCAATATCATCAAACGAGAAAAACGATTTTACTTCAGGATTGGTCGATAAAATAAGCGAAAAAGTCAGTTCTTTTAAAAATTACATTATTTCATTATTCGGCGGTGGCAGCAATAGTAATAATGTTGCTGGCGGTACCCAAACAACTAACCAGCAAGCACCGCATATCCTGTCGGTGATCAATGGCAGTTTAATTTATAACATTTATCCCGATCAACAAAATGGGGAAGTAGAGACAGTATACCCATCCCAAGGGCGCAGCGATTTGTCATTTTTTTCCCGTAACCGTAATTATACTTGGAAATTAAAAAGTTGTGCGGATAATTTTACCGCAAGATGTTTTGAAAACTACGGACAGGCATGGAAAGTTAACACAATCAAGGATGACCCGATCGACGCCCCCGAGGCACTTTCACCTAAAGACGGGGAAACCGTAGGTTTCCCAATAAGTATTGCCTGGACAATCCCTCTGGGAGCTAATTCCTTCCGATACGAAACCACGATCCCAAACTTTACAAGCGAAAGAAAAGCCACCTGGAATACTTTGCCAAACCGCGACTTCGACGAAGCGACAAAAAAAGTTTTTACACTGGATAATGTTGCCATGAAATTGAACACCACTTATACTTGGCGCGTACAATCGTGCCCCGAATTCGATTCAAACAGCGTCGCGGATTGCGACAAACAATCGAAGTGGTTCTCGTTCACGACTACCGGAAGACCGCCGGCAAAAAGCTCGATGAAACCCAGTTTGGATGCGGATTCAAATATCACCTTCCCGCAAAGCTTTGAATGGGAAAAGGTGCCGGGCGCCCGGTCATACGTAATATTATTTGATGGCGCTGACGGGAAGAAAACGGAAACCGTTAAGTTTGGCCCGAACGAAAAAGGACACCCAAATGTACAATTCGACTATCCCGATATCCAACCGCCCAACGATAATATCAGCGGCAAAACTTACACCTGGAAAGTAAAAACTTGCGCCGATAGCGACGGTAAAATTTGCGGAGAATGGGAAACCCAATATTTTGCAACCAAAAGACCCGATAAGCCCGTAATTACCAATATCAAAAAAACTCCTTATGGATCACTGGGAAATTTAAATGCCGCTTGGAGAGGCCAAACAAAACATTACTGGGTAACGGTAACCCAGCTGACCGGCGAATCCGGATGCAAGCTGACCAATCCTGCCGTGGACAAAAATATGAGCGCAAATTCATGCTCGACCAGCAATAACTGCATCGATCCAAACACAAATTCATCCTGCGCCGGAACCTACGAGATCAAGATACAACCTTGCGCCAATCCCAATTGCTCCGATAGGGGAGACGATAATGCCGCCCGGGCAAATTTTATAGTGGCCACAGGGAACAGCATGGATAATACTTTTGCGGTATGCAGCCATAACTTCAACAATCCAAAAACCGAATGGGACGAAACCGAAAGATGCCAAATAAGGCACGTTTTTTTGTTACTCAAGATCGCCATTGACTTTTTGATGTTCAAGCTGGCATTGCTGATGCTGCCGATACTGGTATTGATCAGCGGCGGCATCTTTTATTTGGGCCAGCAAGGACCAAAAACAATCCCCTTCATCAAAAACATGTGGAAGTGGATCGGCATCGGCTACGCGCTGATGATATTCGCCTGGCTTTTAGTGTCCTGGATGATGGCAATCGTTGGCTATAGCGATCTTTGGTGGAAGGTACTTTAATGATTTGTGGGTAAATCGATTTTGCGGTTTTGATTTTAAGAATTATAATTAACATATAAGATATTTTAGAATAACGCATCATAAATATAAAAAATAAAAATCGGGAAGTGTAAAATGCAGGCAAAACAAATGAGGCATATAAATTATATCAAATTATTATTCGCGCTGTTTTTATCATTGGCGCCAATTTTTTGCGTTGCCCAGATGAGCGACAGCAGCTACTACACTATTGGCGGGCGGTGCGCAGCAACGGTCAGCGGAAGCGGCGCCGGATCGCAAACCTGTAGCGCATGGCAAAGGGGATCGCAAATAAATTATAAAGGCCTTGCTGATGTAGGTACTTGCATATGCGGCAACGATTGCCTTAAAGTGCCGAATAATTATTATTACTATGATGATCCGGTCGCCAAAACCAAGCAACCCGATAAAAACAACATAAAATTACCAGTGGTTTTGGCGTGGGATCATGTCGACGGCTGGCAGCATAAAGAAGGCCAATTTTTATACTGGATATCAATGGTGGCGATGGGCGGGCAGGAACCGATGACTTCGGAATCTTTCGGCGCAAAATCTTATTTACTGGAGATCGATAATACTTACGGGGTAATAAATGACTCCACGAGTGCAGGAGGGATATTCCGCCGCATATTAACAACCAACGAATTCAATCCAACCAAAGAATTTTATCCCTGTTTTTTCAATTCGGGAAGGGTCATCAAGTGGCGCGTCCGGCCATGTTGTTATGAAGACGGATCCCATTGCCTCCCGGAAGACCAAGCACCATGGGAAACATTCACAACCAGCTATGCCCCCGAGCCGATAATCGCCAGCGATCCAGACTGGAATGGACCGAAAGGCACTGCCGGCGTTTCGTTCAAGGGGTTCCAGGTAAAATGGTGCCGGGTATTTTTACCAATGCAAAATAATTACGCCAAATCTTATTTATTAGAGGTTTCTTCGGACGAAAGCGAATCGGGAAAACTTTATTGCCATCCGCTACTGGTAAGCGATAATACTTGCAAGGCGGAAAGTGTTTTGGCGGACCGCATAAAAGGGGAGGTGCATTATGTTGTTGATTCCGACAATGTTGCCAAAATACCTTATCCGACAAAAAATTTGGGACGACAAGATATCGCTTTTTTTACACGCAACCGCACTTATTCTTGGAGGTTGAGAACCTGTTTTGACGAAACGGCGGCGCGTTGCAGCGATTTCGGGCAGGCGTGGAAATTTTCCACAAAAACCGACCCCATTGGGATTCCCGAAACTGCCGAACCAAAAAACGATCCTAATGGTGAAAAACCTGTTGGGTTGCCAATAGGCCTTTCTTGGACGATTCCGGATGGTGCCAATTCGTTCATTTATGAAACATCATTCACTAGCGGCGAACAAAAAACGATCACCGCGGCGGCGCCAAGCAAGGCCACATCTACTAGCATAAAAAAACTTTTTGACGCCACAAACGTAAAAGCAGATACCGAATACAAATGGCGCGTCAAAGCTTGTTCAAAATTTGATTCGACCAATTGCGACGGCTGGTCAGAGTGGTTTGTATTCCGTACTACGGGCCGACCAGTCAAGCCCGATTTAATGGCGGTTACCGCCGGGATACCCGCGATATTCTCCTGGGAGGCGGTTCCAGGAGCAAAATCGTATAATTTAAGCGTGGCAAAGAAAGATGGAATTGCCAAAATTATTTTGGCTAACAACGAAAGCATTGCAAGCGCACCTAAAATTACTGTTGGATATCCCGATATCGACCAGGGCCAGGATTATACCTGGAAAGTGCAGACTTGCGCCCATACTAACGGCACCGTCTGCGGGGAATGGAGCGAAGAAAAAACTTTTGCAACCGCGCCGCTATTAGCCGTCGGAAATCCGCAACCAAGCGACGGCGCCACCATTTATGCTGATCAGATGGCAAATCAGGTATCTTGGGATTCAGTGATTGGGGCATCGGCTTACAGCTACATCATCAACCTGACCGAACCTGCCGAAAGCGATACTTGCCCAATAAAGGATGCGATAATCGATAAAGTAACTAATTCAACAAAGAACATTGTCAATCTTAAGTGCTTGGGAAAATACCGATTTAGCGTTGAGCCGTGCGTAGACGCAAAATGTACCAGCCGCGGACCGGTAAGCGTGTGGACATTCACATTGGCGCAAAGGGAGCCGGAAAATAAATTTTCATTGTCGATTTGCGGCACCGGATACAACAATCCAGCTACCCCATGGAACGAAAGGGAAGCTTGCCAACCCAAGCACTTGTTAATATTAATCAAAGTTATTATCGATTTCCTGCTATTCAGGCTATCGATACTGCTTTTGCCGATATTAGTGCTTATTACCGGGCTGATTTACTACACGCAATTCAAAACCCCGGAAGTTTGGGACAAGATCAAATCGATGTGGAAGGCAATCGGAATCGGCTACGCGTTATTGATATTCTCCTGGCTGATCGTAGGATTTTTGCTGCAGATCGTCGGCTTTCCGGGTCTATGGTATAAGATACTGTAAAGACAAACCATGAAACCAATAACCGCATCTTCGCTATTTGTTGCACTGGTCATGGCGTTTTGCGCGCTGGCATGGTGGCAATTTGGCGGAATACAATCGGAATTCGGAAAGCTTAACCTGAACGTGCCTGATTTTAATAAAGCCACTTATTCGCCGGAATCTAATTTGCTCCTATTTAACGAATCCGCAATCGTAAAAAGAGATTTTGTATCTCCGGATGGCAATTTTTCTTTTGAGTACCCCGCCAATTACCAAAGCGGCCAAGACCTATTCTTAAAGGATTCTTTGGATAAATTAAAATCGAGCAATGTCCTGCTAATCGCGTACAAGGTATCCGTGCCAGATCTGCAGCCGTCTTACATGATCGCCATGGAAAGCGACGCTACCACTACCGAGGCGGCCATGGAACGGATAAAAAGCGCGTTCATCCAGCAACAATGCCTAGTATCTGACGAAATCGCTACTTCAACCAATCCAATGGTACTTGCGGTCATTGGCTTTAAATATGAATGCCCAGGAACAATGAAAGGCTACGAACAATGGCGCGCTAATGCCGCTTTAATTAAAAAAGAAGACGGATTTTATGCATTGACCGCAGTCAGTACGGAAAAAAATTGGCCCGCCTATCAATTAGAGGTTAAAACAATGATCAATTCAATGGCGGCGACAACAACCATATCATCAGCGACAAGCACCGCCGACCAGATAGATAGTCCGGAAGAAGCAAATATCAACCAATAAACCGCCTCGAAACCATCCGTCTCCATAAGCTGGCGAATGACAGAACGAGGCATTATCGCGGGTAAATAAAATAATATGAAATTTTCTTCCAAAATGTTACGCGGCATAATGTTGGGGTTTTGCTTTTTATCATTAAGCATCGCCATTACCGCGCAAGCGGCATTCACCTGGCAAACAAAATGGCCTAAATCACCGATGGGCACCGACATTGCTACGAATGACAACCCCAATATAGCGATCGCCATTAAATATTTTTATGAATGGGGCGTGGGGCTGGGAGGGGTAGCAGTATTTATCGCATTAATAATTGCGGGATTTGAATATATAACGTCGATCGGCAACCCATCAAAAATGCAGGATGCGTTCAACCGCATTCGCGACGCAGTGATTGGATTAGTTGTCTTGCTATCATCATATGCGGTCCTTACGGTAATCGGAATTAATTTAACAAAAATGAAGGTGGATATGTTCCAAAGCAGTTTTGACACTCCGGGGGGGCAGTGTACCAGCTTATCGACCGAATCAACCGCGAAAGGGTGTTGCAATGACGCAAGCGGAAGCCCTATCACCGGTTGCAATGAAAACTATTACCAGTGCTTTGGATGGACTTCTGGAAACGCGTCTTCAACCGGAGTTTGCCTGCCGCGTGTCAGCAAAACCGAATGCCATTCAGTGGTGATAAAATGGGAAGTCACCGGAGAAGACGAATACCATTACGATGAAAATGGAAAGCAGGAAACTATAGACAGCGACAAACGCATCAAGTCAATGAAATTCAAGGATGAAGACGGAAATTTCTGCTACGACCAGACATCGGACGATCCGGCGGTCAACGATCCTAATAATCCGGTATGTAATTGCAATTTGCAGCTTTTTACCAAGCAGCTAACGGTGAGCGGCACAAACTCCAATCCCTGCGAAAATGCCGATCTTTATGCCGCACCCAACAACGCCGCGTTAAAATTATATATCAAAGCCAAAAATGTCGTCTGCTTTATGCTGGTCAAATCATAGCTTCGGCAGCGCCAATTAATTACCCGGAAAACAACTATGTTTAGATTTAAACAAAAATTTAAAAAAATAACGCCAACATCCTTTGCGTTATTCGGGCTGTTATTGTTCGTTTTAGCGCTCCTCTTTGTGGCGGCGCCGAAGAGCGCCTTAGCTTTTGACGCCGACGGAGTGGTGGGCGCAGCCACTGCCGGGCTAAAAGATTTTTTTACTTTCGGCACTGGCCTGATGCTCTGGGTAATAGGGGGGTTAGCGGCACTTTTTTTAACAACAAATATTTTGCAGTGGATTGTCAACAACCAAACCACGTTCGTCAATTTTGATTCCAGCGGCTTTGTCCAGCACGGCTTGACCGTAACCCAGAATCTGGCCGACATGCTGTTTTTACTGATCTTTGTAATTGTGGCATTTGGAATAATTTTCCGGTTGGAAAAATTCGGCTCAACAAAAAACCTGGCCTGGGTGGTGCTTTGGGCAATTTTGACGCGCTTCGGCCCGCTAGTTGTCAAGGTAATGACCGACATCGGCAATCTAGCTATAAACACGATTATGGCCGGAAATGAAAACCTGCTGGGGGAAACAACAAATAATTTGATTTGGAGCGCGCTTATTTCCAGCGCCGCCACGGCAGTAACCTTGGCGGGATTAATGGTGGCTTATGCGATCCCGGTCATCAATTTGGGCACGATCGGGTTAACCGTCCTTGATATTTCAGCAACCGCGCTTTACGTCATCGGCATAAGCAATGGCGCCAGCGCATACTTAGCCGAACAAACGCTTTATTTATTTTCCAACTTCGTCGTCAAGGGAATATTCCAGGTTTTCGCGTCGTTTACTTTATCGGGGATCTATTTGACGTATATCGTTTTGTTCGTGTCGCGGATATTTATGCTGCAAATCCTGGCGGTGCTTTCGCCGCTGGCGATCATGGCGCGGGCATTAAAAGTAACCGAACATTGGTTTTTTGAGTGGTGGAAATCATTGGTCAGCTGGACATTTGTGGGCGTCTATACGTTATTCTTCCTGGTATTGGGACTAGGGTCGGCAAATTTCATCTTCCCGAAAAACAGCAACATCAATGCCGGCTATAAAGTCGACAAGCTCGAAGGGTTGCACTTGGACGAGAACATGTTCTATTACTTGTTTTTGATCGTCTACCTTTCTTTGGTTCAGACAATGGCAAATAAGGACAAAGTCATGGGCGCGATGTTCCGCTCGGCATTTGTGGGATTGGGAAGCGCGGCCTTCACCAACGTGGTTTCGCCGACCGCCAAAGGCATACAAAATAAGGCAATCGATAGGTATTCTATCGCAAAGGGACGCCTCGATGCGGGAACTGGCGGCATTATGGATAAGGTCGCTCTCCGCAGCTCGGGCGCGATCGCAAACCTTGCTGACGCAAAAAATATTTCAGGGCTAGGCAGCATATTCTCCGGCGACGCAAGCCGCGCCAGTAAAGCCGCGGGCACAGTGTCTGATACTTGGGGCGGCCTGGACAAGATAATGAAAATAGATAACAAGCAGATCGACGCGCGGGTTGCCGAACTTGATAAAAATCCCGAGCTGTCTTTGTCCAGGGCAAAAGAAAGAGCCACCAAAAAATACAAAGATATTGCTTTGGGCAAGGCAAAACCGCTGAACGAATTGGAAATGAGATCTTTATTAGGCCGATATTACGGCAAAAAAGAGTATGCCGATGATCTTAAGGCAATAACTCAAAGCGAAAAATACGGAGACATGGCAACCAAAGTGCTCAAAGACATGGACAAACAAAAGAAATTCACGGACGCACAAACAAGATCGGCGGTAGCCAGCGGCGTCTTTACCCTGGGCCAAGCCAAAGACCTACTCATCAAATCAGACCGCAATAATAAATACCAACACAAGATCAACACCTTGGTCGGCGACGGCAAGGAATGGAAAACATCGGGCGATGATCTTCTCGCTTGGTCACTAACATACAAAGACGCGAGCAGCAATAAAACCACAATGGAAGATATTTCCGATGATATGTTTGAAGTTACCGATGATAAGGATAAAAATACCGCAAATGAAGAAAAATTAACCGCTTTGCTTTCCGGTTCAAGTATCGGAATTTTGGGCAAGGCACGGGATGTTGATCCGGCGCGCTACCAAAGATTAACAGGCATCATTAAAAACCTGAAAGGAGAAAAATTAAAGAATTTCGCCAAAGCAAACCCGCAAATCTTGCAGCAAATCGCCAGCGACCCGAAAGAAAGGAAAAACCTGCCCGCAGAACTCCTCGGAGAAGATCGCAAAAGGGACGAGATAATTGCCGCAATCGAAGAGATGAGCGGAATAAAAAAGAGTTAAATAATGCCGCAATAAAAAACTGGGCCAAAAGCCCAGTTTTTGTTTTTATTAAAAATATTTGCACTTACAAGGCATTAACGATTACCCGTGCCATACATTAAAAAACGAACGCGCAATAAAAAATAAGCATCAGAACTTGTTCTGCAATGAATTATTTAAAATTATTTTATCCGCAGGGAAGAGAGGTGGTGCATTTATAAAAAAATAAGCCGGCGCCTCCTGTCGCCAAGCTATATGTTCACGGATACGATTCCACCCTATGGGCTTCTGCGCCTTCTGATTTTTTTTAACCTACTTGCCCTTGGCGTTCCCTTGCTAGAACCTCCAGCTTTTCTGGGCTTGGCAGATTTATCATATCCACCCATACCCGCTAATGGAAGTATTGCTGCTGCACCCGTACCGCCATCACCACCAACCAGAGATCCACCCATAGTTGCTACCGCCCAGATGTTTGCGGCCTGCTCCGGGCTGATCAAACCTGAGAGCCAGTTGATGAAATCTTTGTTAATTTCGATGCGTTTTTTTTCAATCAGTATTTGTTCCTCGCCTTCGCGCCTTATTTGGGCCGCGCTTTCTTCTTTTTCGGGACGGTTCGATTGCTCCATATCAACTCTTAAAATTACTATACAAAAATCATCAATAATCCCTTGCGCGGGCCGACGATAATCGTACAGATCTTCTAATGCTTGGAACAATCTCTGGGCAATACTTTGCTCAGAAGAAAGCTGTGGCAACAAAGCCTCCTCATCGATCAAAGCTCCTTGGATAGCCGCTTCAAGCACTTTGCCCTTTTCGACATCCTCTTCTTTGGTTATTCTAAGGATATTGGCGATTACTTTTTTATATCGAGATTCTAAAGTAGCCTCAAAATCCTTGCCTCTTGGCGCGTTGCCATAGTCTTTCCCGTACGGGTAGAATACTCGCTCTATTGCACTTATGGTTATATCTCTAGAGCGCGTACCCGCAGTATCAGCCATTTCTCCATGCTTCGCAGTAAGCTTGCGATTATAGCGGGCGCATGATTTTGGTTTTTGCGGAGTAGTGCCATCCGGATTGTCTTTTTTAATATAAATCAATGGCCAACCCCAAATAATTTCAAGGGACCCAAAAATACGGAACGGCTTATCCCCTGGCGGTCGCGGATATAGTCGCCCATTTTTTTGATACAGCAAGTCGGAGTGAAGAAGCACTCGGTCTATCGGCTGATCCAGGTAACACAAAGTGTAATATGTTTCCGGATCCATACCAAATTTTGCTGGCGGGCCAATCAATTTATATATTCCAAATGGAATACCGACAATCAATATAATGGCGATGAGCCACCAAAATCGGATCAATATTTCATAAAGCAACCCAAGAGAAAGGTGTAATATACCCCAAACTATCCCACCAAAGTCTACCTGGTCCAGCAAGTCGGAAAGTTCACTAACTAAGCTATCGGTGGTCGAAGGCCAATCTATGCCGTTGCCCCCGTTATTCGCAAATAAATCTCTTAACATCTCTTCTGCCATCGCAAAACCTCCTTAATCAATTTATTCAACCACGATACATATTAAGCTATAAATGCCCGCTTTTTTTGGGCGAATGCTGGCGTTATTATAATAAAAAAAACCGTTTTGTCAAGGCTTTAAAGATAAATTTGCAGCCGAAAAAGATCAGGTTTTCTTTTTCTCTTTCGGCTGCTTATTCAGCGACTGGTAAATAAATGCCAACATAAATACCAGAATTACGAATGTTAAAAATTCGTTACCAATAAAAAATCCTTTTATCCCCCCAATGGGCACATTTCCGAGCTGCAGTTTTTCCAGATACGACTCCTTGTCAAGCAAATGCCAATGTTTGAGCATGTAATTGACCCAGAGGGTCGTATTGGCAGCTGCAAAGAAATCCGGAACCGCAGCTAGAACCCAGCCAACCCATTTTACTTTAACCGCCTGGAATGCCACATAAAGCAACGCTAATGTGATTCCAGCTCCTTGGATATAGGTAAACACCACGCCGTGGAAAAATTTTTCGCCAGGCAGGCTCCTCCAACCTTCTCCAGATACTAAGTGGGGGATCTTAAATAGTGTCGGCAAAAGGGCCACTATAAGACCCATTAATACCAGAACAAAAGCAATCATCGCCAAATTTTTGTGGGTATTCAAACCGTACCTCCTCCTTATTTAATTTTGCCTAAAATAATAAAGAAAAATATTGATTTTGTCAATACTTTGCCAACCGGAGGGTTTTGTTATACTCAAATTAAGCAAATTCGCAATAATCAAAAATATTACTTGCAAACCAACCGCAACAATTTTAAAACCGGCCAAAAGCCGCAAAAAACATGATCGAATCATTGCCTGAAGATAAATTCAATGAATTGTTCGCAAAATTGCCAGATGAATTAAAAGATGCCATCTACGCGCCGGAAACCGGCGAAAAAGTGGAGGGCATCTGCCGGCGCAATAAGATCGATCACCTTTACGACGACCTGGCTAATGGGATAGGGGATGTGTATTTGGGAATTTTGAGCCCGGAAAATTTTTTGGAAAATTTCAACAAGAAACTGGCGGGAGTAAACGGAATCGGCCAAATTAACATCGAAATCAATAATTTTTTACTCCGTCCGTACGAAGAGCCGCTGGAAAAGGTTTATAAGCTGCATTATGTGGCAGCCAAGGGACAACAAAACACCAACCAACCGCAAACCGAAATAAATAATGCCGACCAGCCCCAATCTCAACCCGCAGAAACACAAACTGGCGATACGTCGCAACCCGAAACAGAATAAGCTGCCAAAATATTAATAAGCAAAAAAACACCAAAAGAAAAATCCCTTCGACGCGGGATTTTTCTTTTGCATGATTGCCGGTTGTGTTATACTGGAAAATATAAATAACGGTTTTAAAACATGAATTTTGTATTGCCTCAATTCATCGAAATGGAAGCCAAGATCGTGGGACCATTAACGATGAAGCAATTCATGTTCGTTGGCGGCGGCGGAACACTATCCTTTATAATTTATTTCTGGATGGGGCCAAGCAGCCTGCCGCTAGCAATCGCGCTGATCGCGGTGATCATGGGAGTCGCCGTGGCTTTAGGATTTGTAAAAATGGACGGGATTCCGCTGCCTACCGTGATCCAGCACTGGATCGGGTTTATGACCGCGCCGCAAATTTATTTGTGGAAAAACTTTGATCTACCCAAACAAATCGTATCAACACAGGAAAAAGTAGTCATTCAGAAAGCGCCTACAAGCATAAAAATCGAGGCGACCACCAAAAAAGACAGCTTGCATAAAATACGCGATTATTTGGAAACAGTGCAACCTGCCTGGGAGCAATAAACTGTATCGGGTAAACAATTCGAAGATGATCCAATTACAATAATGTCCCGTCGAAGCCTTTCTATAGCAGGTTTTAGCAGGACAAGTCAGCAAATCGGGAATTGGAAAAACAAGATAGCTCGCCAGAACAATCCACCAACTGGATGACCTAGGTATTCTGGCAGGCAAACAAACCACCAAAATGGCAATTCTTTCCACCCAACAATTTTTGGAGATCGACCAAGTTAAAGAGGGTGTGATCATCCTTAAAAACAAAGCTTTACGGGGGATAATGATGGTTAATTCCATCAATTTTGCGTTAATGTCCGAAGACGAGCAAAACGCCATCATCGGCCAATACCAAAGCTTTTTAAATTCACTTGATTTCCCCTTGCAGATCATCATCCAAAGCCGGCGCCTCAACATCACTAGCTATCTAGACAAACTTAAGGACCTGGAAAACCGCCAAAATAACGACCTACTACGCACACAGATCATCGAGTACCGGAATTTCATAAATGAGATCGTTGCCGGCGGGTCGATCATGAACAAAACGTTTTACGTAGTCGTACCATTCCAAACAATACTAATACCCGGAGTTTCCGCTTCAAAAGATAAAAATAAAAAAGGCAGCCGGGTAAAAACCGCTGAATTGGCCCAAGAACAATTTGACCAGGGACGGTCACAATTACTACAACGCATGGAATTTGTGGCCTTGGGATTAAGAAGGTGCGGCCTGCAATGTGTTCCGTTAAATAGTTTAGAGTTGGCAGAATTTTTCTGGAGCACACACCACCTGGAAGAATCGGAGCGGGGGTATTATCCGGAAATTCCGCCGGAGTTGATAAAATAAACACTCGAACACAACTTATAAAACAACCAGTAAGTCTTGCAATATGGGATCCAAAAAAACAAAAAAATCATCAATGCCGGGGCAAGAGCTGCAAATAAAAACGATCAATATCAAAGACATTGTCGCGCCGTCGTCGATCGTTCTGGCCCCGGATTACTTGAAATTGAGCGAGCGCTGCGGTAAATCGTTTTTTATATTCTCCTACCCGCGCTACCTTAACTCGGGATGGTTTACACCGGTGATCAACCTCGACACCCCGGTCGACATTTCGTTCCACGTCAATCCGATCGATACCGCCACCACATTAAAACAACTTCGAAAAAAGCTTACCGAGGTCCAGGCCGAGATCATGGAAAGGGAAGAGAAGGGGTTGGTACGCGACCCGGCGCTGGAAATCGCCTACCAGGACCTGGAAAGCCTGCGCGACAAACTGCAAACATCAACCGAAAGAATGTTCAGGCTAGGGATATATCTTACGGTATACGAGGACAATTTTGATAAACTGCGCAGCGTTGAAACCACCCTGCGGTCAATTCTCGAATCGAAACTGGTTTACATCAAACCATCGATGTACCAGCAAAAAGAAGGATTTATTTCCACCTGCCCCTACGGATTAGACCAGATCAAAATATACACACCGATGAACACCGGGCCACTGTCATCGTCTTTTCCGTTTGTTTCGTTCGATCTTTCGGCAAACGAAGGCATCTTGTACGGTACTAACCTACATAACAATTCATTGATACTTTTTGACCGGTTCAGCCTGGAAAACGCCAATAGCGTAATATTCGCAAAATCAGGTTCGGGAAAAAGCTACGGAATAAAATTGGAAATATTGCGCTCGATGATGTTGGGAGTTGACGGAATCGTTGTTGATCCGGAAAATGAATTCAAAACTTTGGCCGAATCAACCGGGGGATCATTTTTAAATATTTCACTGGCATCACCTAACCACATCAACCCGTTCGACCTGCCCGACCCCCGCGAAGACGAAAATCCCGCAGACGTGATCCGCTCGAACATAATCAGTATCGTTGGCCTGGTGCGCATCCTTATGGGAGGCATGACCCCAGAAGAAGACGCGATCATTGACCGCGCCCTAACCGAAGTATACGCGGCCAAGGACATAACCGCTGAAACCGACCCGAAGCTTTGGGCCGACCGGGTTCCGCTCATGCAAGACCTGGAAGCGGTATTGGAGGGGATGGACGGCACCGATTCACTAGTGCGCCGCATCCGTAAATTCACTAAAGGCACTTACGCCGAGTTCTTCAACCAGCCAACCAATGTTTCTATGAATAAGCCACTGGTGGTTTTCGGCATCCGCGATATGGAAAACGAGCTACGAACCGCGGCAATGTACATAATCATGCATTACATATGGAACAAGGTGCGATCAAAACTGCGCAAGCGCATTTTGGTTGTTGACGAAGCGTGGGTATTAATGCAAAGCGAAGACGGCGCGTCATTTTTATATGGTCTTTGCAAACGGGCGCGCAAATACTGGCTTGGGGTAACCACAATCACCCAGGATGTGGCGGATTTTATGCGCTCAAATTACGGACAGCCGATCATTACCAATTCTTCCATCCAATTTTTACTAAAACAATCACCAGCAACAATCGAGGTAGTGCAAAAAACATTTAACCTGACCGAGCGCGAAAAAGGATTCTTACTTGAGGCAGAAATAGGGGAAGGACTTTTTTTCGCCGGGCAAAAACATGTCGCAATGAAAGTCGTTGCTTCCTACATCGAAGACCAAATCATCACCACAAATCCGGAAGAATTGGCAAAAATCAAAAGAGCAAAAGAAGAAAGCCAAAACAAATAACATAAAAAACAATCAAGGAGCCATTATAAATATAAAACCAAACTAAAAACAGCCTTAATGGCTGTTTTTAGTTTTATGATTTATAGTTTTACACACGATCACTATTTCCGGACAGCAGGTTTAACTACCACCTTGCGCGAAGCGCCAGCGCCGCGGCTTTCTGTAGCAACATCGAGGCGCTCGCTTAACTCCACATGGATAATACGGCGTTCGTAAGCAGTCATAGGGGATAACGCCACCTCCCTTTTGACCAACGCCACTTCGTTTGCGGTATTTAAAGCCAATTCTTTTAAATATTCTTTTCTCTTTTTTCTGTAGTTATTAACATCCAATTCAACCCTTAAAGAATCGCCCAAATTTTTCCTCGCGATCACCCGCACCAAATGCTGCACCGCCAACAAAGTCTCCGCATTGGCGCCAATCAAAGTTTGCGCATCTATAGTTTTTACATCAACAACAACCAAACCATCTTCTTTGGGGGGTAAAACCGAAATTTCAGCATCAGGAGAAATTTTTTTAATCAACTCTTCAGCAATCTTTTTTACCACTTTAATATTAGCTTTATAATCTTGGTTCATAATCTTATGTTATTTCTAATTATTAGCCTTTAGTATAAAATGCTGCTGGATTATCGAAAAAATACTCGTTACCACCCAATACAACCCAAGCGCGGACGGCATAAACCAAAAAATCCACACCGTAAACAACGGAAAAATATAAAGCATTTCTTTTTGCAATATCTCATTAAACCGCTCCGACTGGCTTTTTTCTTTATTGTTGCTTGGGGGAATTTTGGGAGTCATCATTTTGGTTTGCACAAATTGCAACCCCCCGGCCAAAATAGCAAACACAGGAACCGATTGCGACAAATCAACCACCCCTAAAAAAGATGGGTTGATCTTACCCGGATTAGGAACAAAACCGTAAAGCATATCTAACGCCCCATCCTTAAACCCGTTTTGAAAAAGAAAATATAATGTTAACAATACCGGAAATTGGATAAGTAAAAAAAACAAACCACTTAGCGGGTTGAATTTATGTTCCCGCCACAATTCCATCATCATTAATGCTTGTTTTTCTTTGTCGTTTTTATATTTTTCCTGAATTTCTTTCATTTTGGGCTGGATGGCGGCGGTAATTTTTTGCGTGCGAATCGCTTCCGCCGCCAGGGGATACAAAAGAACCCTAATAATCACCGTTAATGCGATCACCGCAAAACCGAAGTCACCCAAAAATTGATACAAAACAACAAGCACATTCAATAATGGTTGATACAAAATTGCGTCAAAAAAATTCATATCGAGATTATATTTATTAAATTTATAATTTTCACCTCACGGAGTACAAACCTCCAGGCGGCGACCAAAGGATGTTTCCTCTGGACTTCTTAATTTGTTACCCGGGCAAGCCCGGGGCCTACAAATCAATTAAAAGTTGGTTTTATAAAAAACTTTATTTATGCCCGCGGCCCCAAGCGCAAACCAAACCATCCAATCCCTTTTTTACAGCTAATAACAACCCATTATAATCCTTTTTTTCCAATCCAGGACATGCAATCAACACATAATCAAATCCAATAGCAATATCAGGCAAAATACTCCTTACAATTTCCCGCATTTGCCGTTTTAGGCGGTTTCGGATAACCGCTTTATTTGAAATGCGCTTGGAAACAATAAAACAAAAACGCGCGGTATTCAAACCGTTCAACGCCGTCTTGCAAACCAACATCCCACCCTTATAACCAATCCTGCCAGCAAGTACCCGCTTAATCTCCTTTTCTTTTCTCAAGCGATTAGCAGGCGGCAACATAAATTATGCGGAAATTTTTTTCCGCCCCTTAGCGCGCCTGGATTTTAAAACCCGCCGTCCTCCAGTAGTCTTGGAGCGCTTCATAAATCCGTGGGTTTTACTTCTTTTGCGCTTTTTAGGCTGATAAGTTACACTCATGTTATTGAATTAAGCCGCCCAATAATTATACCAAACCAAAACAAATCGTTTTACGGTTAGATAAAATCAAAACAAAACCAATAATCTGGCAGCTTATTTTTACTAGTTCATTTTACATTTTTTCGCTAAATTGTAAACCCTGGCATGTTTTTTTAAAAAAAACACAAAAAAAGCTTTTTATATTTATATTAATTATTTTTCGCTTTTATCCACATTTTACCCATACTTTTCCACAACTTATCAACACATAAAACATATTGCTTTTTTTAGAATCCATGTCTTGTTTTATTAATTTAAAGCTAATTTCCCCGGAAGTGCAAAAAAACTAATAAAATTTACCAAAAATAAATTATTTTTCCTTGATTTTTGGCTTTTTTTAAACTATTTTCAATGTAGAAATTATCAAGGTATAATAAACTACTTATAAATAATCCAAATTATTCCACAGCCAGCCAACCATAAAAAAAGGAACTATATTTATGTTTTTTAAAAAAACATATCCAGACTAGATCAAACAACCATAATACCGGCTTTTAAAATAAACACTTTGGCCGATAAAATCTCTTTGAAAAACAGATAAAGACATGACTAATGAAGAAATCTGGCAATCAATACTAGCACAAACCCAATTAAACGTATCTCCGGCAATATTCACAACCTGGTTTAAGTCAACCAGTATTGTTTCGATAAAGGATGGGGAAGTAGTGATTGGTGTCCCAAATTCATTTGCTAAAGAATGGTTAGAACAAAAATACCAAAAACAAACAATAAAATTATTGCGGGAAATCGACAACTCAATCCGCGAAGTTTTTTTTAGAGTAATAAAAAACAACCCAATCAAACCTCAAAACAATAAAGAAACCCAAACCCAAACCAATAATGGCCAGTTAGGTTTTGAACAATTTAAGTTCAATAAAGATACCAACCTCAACCCTAAATACAATTTTAACTGTTTTATTGTTGGGCCACACAACGAATTAGCGCACGCCGCTTCACGAGCGGTCGCAGAAAAACCCGGAATGATATATAACCCCCTTTTTTTATATGGCGGCGTGGGGCTTGGAAAAACCCATTTATTACAAGCGATCGGAAATGAAGTTGCTAATAATTTTCCCGGAAAGAAAATAAAATACATCCCAACTGAAAAATTAACCACTGAAATCATTGCCGCGATCCGCGGGGGAACAATAGGGGAACTAAGATCAAAATATTCAGATACAACAATTTTTATTGTTGATGATATCCAGTTAATATCAGGCAAAGAAAGAACCCAGGATGAATTCTTTTTCCTTTTTAATAGTTTATATAACAAAAACTTACAAATAATTCTTTCATCAGACAGACCTCCAAAAGCAATAACTGAGCTTTCCGACCGTTTAAGGTCGCGTTTTGAGGGTGGAATGATCGCGGATATCAGTCTACCGGATTTTGAAACCCGGATGGCAATTTTAAAAGAAAAATGTCTGCAGTTAAATTTATCATTTTCAGATGATATCCTTTCGGTTATCGCATCAACTATTCAAAGTAATGTCCGTGAACTTGAGGGTGCACTCACTAAATTAGCCGCACATACTAAGTTTAAAAACCTACCCCCGACTACTGAGCTTTGCCGATCAATATTATCTTCAATTAACCCTAAAAAAGTAATTAATTTTAAGAAAGTAATCCAAGAAACCGCTGATTTTTTCGAATTAAAAGAAAAAGATGTATTATCTGATTCAAGAAAAAAAGAAATTGTTAAACCTCGCCAAATAGTAATGTATTTATTAAGAGAAGAATTAAACACATCTTTTACATCGATTGGTAGAAAAATGGGCAACAAAGACCATACTACCGTTATGCATGCTTATAAAAAAATATCGGGAGAGATTAAAAACGACGAAACCCTCCAAGAAGAAATAAATACAATAAAACAAAAAATCTACAACTCTTAAGGTAAAATATTAGTTAAATATTAATTAGATTATGTTAATAAGTTGTGGATTATATTGGGAAAAACCTAGTTATTAATATGTGGTAATAATTGTTAATAATAATAACTCAGAATAAGAACCAATAATAACCAATTTCAACACCGAATTTAACCCGACTTATCCACACTTTATTCAAAGGGAAGCTAGCTTAAAAACATACTTATCCACAACTACTAATAATACTATTAAATTATTAATAAAATAATTAAGAGTAATTAAAAATGAAAACAAAAATTTTACAAGAAAAACTTCAAAAAGTATTAACTCAATTAGAAAAGATAACCGGAAAGGATGCAACCTTACCAATATTAACAAATATATTACTAAGAGCAGATAAAAACCTATTAACCGCAACCGCAACCAACCTGGAAACAGGTATTTTGTGGCAAATACTCGCAAAAACAGACGAACCGGGCGAGGTGGTATTACCCGCGCAAACATTTTCAAGTTTAATCGCCTCTTTACCGGGTGGTTCTGTAAGTATTGAGACAAAAGGAACAATAATAACCGTGACTAATGACCGAAGAAAATCAAATATTAATGGATTTTCTGCGGAGGAGTTTCCTACACTCCCAATTGATGTTTCTGGGGAGGTATTAATAATTAGAGCGGATATTTTATGCCAAGCATTATCACAAGTGGTTAATTTTGCCAGCTCATCATCAATTAAACCGGAAATTACCGGGGTTTATGTTGAATTTTTAAAAGACAAAATAAAAGTTGTTGCGACCGATAGTTTCCGTCTTGGGGAAAAAACCGTAACTACCCATAAAAAACAAGAATTAACTATAAACCATAAGATGATAATTCCTTTACGGGCAGTAAGGGAGATGATATCAATTTTTGGTGACAAACAGGGTGATTTGGAGGTTTATTTTTTAAATAATCAAATTACCGTCAATATGGCGTCCCAAGATGATGCGGATGTTTCCCAAATAAAATACATTAGCCGCTTAATAGAGGGGGAATATCCAGATTATCAAGTAATAATTCCCACATCATTTGCGGCAAGTGTTTCTTTTTCGAAAAAAGAGATCTTAAACCACCTAAAATCAGCAAGTTTATTTTCTGGAAAAAATAACGAAATCAACATTAAAATATCAATAAATGATTCTTTAATGGTGATTAATAGCCAATCATCGGATTTAGGGGGGTATGAAAGTGAAATGAAACTTGAAGAAGTATCCGGGAAAGACATTTCAATAACATTTAATTACCGCTTTTTAGCGGATGGGTTAAATTCAATTAAAAGCGATAAATGTGTTTTTGAATTTTCTAGCGATGATGGTCCAGGAATATTAAAGCCGGCAGATGATAAGAGTTTTATTTATATCTTAATGCCGATCAAAAAATATTAATTATCTAACTATAATTAATGATACAAAAAAAGAGTACTAAAAAAGTACTCTTTTTTTATGTGGTTCTTAGATTGCTGGAAATGATTCTTTGGGGTATTTTACCAAAACCCGTTCCATAAAAGTGTGAAATATTGGGCCAGCTACCACAGACCCAGGTTCTCCTTTTATTGCAGCATTATTGCTGTTTCCCGCCCAAATCCCGGCGACAATTGATGGGGTGTATCCAATAATCCAACCATCTTTATAATCACTTGTGGTACCGGTTTTTGCGGCAACCTCGTAATTAGCGAAATACATCGGGGAGCGTGCTCCCATAATATAGGTGCGGGCAGTATTATCGGAAAGAATACTACTAATCAAATTAGCACTGCGCGAACTTAGGACGCGTTGCGGGGTTTTATTATTCTCGTAAACCACAAACCCTTTACTGTCAGTGATTTTTACGATGCCGGTAGGGGGCATACGATAGCCCTGGGCGGCAAAAACCCCATAAGCCGAGGTCATATCCAATAAAGTAACCTCACCACCGCCTAAGACCAACGAGAGGCCGTAAAAAGAGGACGGGTTATCGAGGGTGGTGATACCCATTTCTTTTGCTTTTGTAATACTATCATTTAACCCGGCAAAAGAGTTTAAGACTTTTACTGCGGAAACATTTAACGATCCCGCAAGGGCGCTGCGTAAGGTTACTGCGCCATAAAAAGCGCCTGTGTAGTTATGGGGGCAATACTCTTTACCTCCCCATTTACCAAAACAAGTAGGGGTGTCGCTAACTATCGTTGTGTCGGAGTATCCTTTTTCAAATGCAGTGGCGTAGACAAATGGTTTGAATGATGATCCTGGTTGGCGGCCCGGGGGCATGGTGGCGACATTGTATTGCGGGTCAAACAAACAATCAACTCCCGGGGTGCAATTCTTAGGGTATGGGTCGTCGTAATAATTACCCGTACCTACGGTCATTGCTAATATTTGCCCGGTCTTGGGATCAATAGCAACCAGGGCCGCATTGTGGGCGTAGTGAGTGTAATTTTTTTTAACTCCTTCTCTTACAACCTCTTCGGCGGTTTGTTGCATATTCCAATCAAGAGAGGTGGTTACTTTTAATCCGTTCTCCTGGAGGTATTGTTTACCATAATCTTTTTCGAGTTGCTGCTTGATCCAAAGGGTAAAATAGGGTGCTTTAACATCTTTTTTCTTTTCCGCAAATTTTACTTCAATTTTTTTAGCTTCATTAGCTTCGGGGCCGGTTAAATAACCATCCTCCGCCATCCGGTTTAGTACATAATTCTTGCGGGCCATCAATTCTTCGAAGTGGGTAGGGTAGTAAGATGGGAGCTGGATCAGTGAAATAAGGGTTGCTTGTTCGGCTAAATTCAGATCGGATAGCGGTTTATTGAAATAATTCATACTGGCGGCGCCAATCCCATAAGTATTTTGTCCGAACGGAACCTGGTTTAAATACCATTCAAGAACCTGGTCTTTTGAATAGCGGCGCGTCAACTCGATTGCCATAGCAATTTCGCGGATCTTCCTTTCAGCAGTTTTTTCATTTGAAAGGAAGGTTGATCGAATAAGTTGTTGGGCGATCGTGGATCCACCCATAGTCAGTTTTTTGGTTTTGAAGTAATTTAAAAACGAACGGACAATACCCTCAATATCAATGCCGATATTGTTTTTGTAAAAGTTCTTATCTTCGGCGGCAACCGCCATTTTTTTAGTGGTTTCGGGAATTTGATCGAATGATACCCAATCACGTTTTTCTTCCCCATAGATCTCGTAAAGAAGTATTGAGCCGGTGCGGTCGTATATTTTTGTTGATTGGGTGGTGGTTTTTTCGGAGAATTTTTCCGGGCGGGGCAAGTCGCGGGTATAATATATAAAAAGCATACCAACAAAAGTGACCCCGGTAAGCGCCAATACCACAAAAATCGCAAAAAGCCGCGCGAATAATTGGGTGAGCTTACCTATGCGACCTCCTTTTTTCTTGAAAAACGGGAATGAAATTTTGAATTTTGACATTTTTTGATAATTTATTTAATCTGCCCAATTACCCTGTTTTTGGGCTGGGTAAAAAGTTTTGCAGGTTTTATTAATCATTGTAAAATGTATTTGTATGGAAATAAACACTGATTTGCAAAAAATAAAAGAAGTGGTATCCCGCGGGGTGGAAGAGGTGATTGAAGAAAAACACCTAATAGAGAAGTTAGCCTTAGGTAAGCCTTTGCGTGTTAAATTTGGGATCGATCCTACGGCGGCGGATATCCATTTGGGCCATTCAGTGGCAATGCGCAAATTGCGCCAATTCCAGGATTTGGGGCACCAGGCAGTGTTGATAATTGGTGATTTTACAACCCTAATCGGTGATCCGTCGGGCCGGACGACTTCGCGGCCGCCGCTTACCCCTGAACAAATCCGGGATAACATGAAGGATTATATAAATCAAGCAGCAAAAGTGATCGATATTGATAAGGCGGAAATCCATTACAATAGCGAATGGTTTGGCGCAAAACCGATGTCGTTTTTAATGGATTTGGCGGGCCGTTTTACGGTGGCACGCTTGATTGAGCGCGAGGATTTCCAAAAAAGGCTGAAGGAAGGTCTTGATGTGAGTATGTTGGAGCTTTTGTATCCCTTGTTGCAGGGGTATGATTCGGTGGCGGTACGGGCGGATGTTGAATTGGGGGGGTATGACCAGAGGTTGAATCTGCTTTTTGGCCGGAAGGTTCAGCGGGCATTTGGCCAAAACGAGCAAGATGTGATGACGGTGCCGTTGCTTTTGGGTATTGATGGGGTTAAAAAAATGAGCAAGTCGGTGGGAAATTATATCCGGATAGACGAGGATCCGGTAAAAATGTTTACCAAAATAATGGAGGTTCCAGATAATTTAATGTGGAATTATTTCGAATTGCTTACAACCACACCTAAAGAGGAGATTGACCAATTAAAAGATGATACCAAAAAAGAAAAGCAACACCCAAGAGATATAAAAATGCGGTTGGCGCGAGCGGTAGTGGAAAATTACCACAACGAGGCGGCGGTGGTGGCGGCGGAAGGGGAATTTATTTCCGTAAAACAAGAGGGTAACTTGCCTTCAGAAATGCCAATTCTGGTATTGATAGAAAAGTCGATGAACATCATTGACTTGGTGGTGGCGACAAAGGCGGTTGCTTCAAAATCGGAGGCACGGCGCCTGGTCGAGCAAAATGGGATTAAAATCGACAACCAAATAAAGAACAATATTAAAGAGATAATTACGATAAATCCGGGATTGTTGGTCCAAATCGGTAAATCAAAGTTTTTCCGTGTGAGATAGTATTGTGGATAACCTTGTGGATAACTAGAGAATAAGTCATAAAAAACATATTAATAACCTAGTGGAAAACTTGTTAAAAACCGCGGAAATCAAATTTCCGCGGTTTTTAACTTACAAATCAGAGGTTTAAACTTCGGATAAGATAGGTTGAGGCGATCGATAGAGCATCGGCTGCGTCGTCGGGTTTGGGGATTTCTTCCAGGCGCAAAATTTTTTTTATTTCCCGCTGGATATCTTTTTTATCGCTTTTAACAAAACCGGTAATGGTCATTTTGACCTCGATAGGGGTATAGCGGTAAACTGGCAGTTTCTTTTTAGCCGCGGCTAAAAGAATTACACCTTGGGCTTGGCTTACCGGAATGATGGTTTTGGCATTTTTAAAAAAGAAAACATTTTCCATAACCAAGGCGTTGGGTTGGTATTGAATGATCACGCGATTCAAATCGGTGTGGATTTTTTTTAGCCGTTCGGGCAGGATCATGTCAGGAGTGGTGTCGATGGTGCCATAAGCCACGCATTTAAGTTTGGATTCGCTGGTTTTATTGGGGCACACCAGCCCAAAACCGGTGGTGGCCAGGCCGGGGTCGATTCCGAGGATGATCATATTAAGTCTTGATTAGATAGTTGCGGGTTACAGGGTGGAGTTAGGTTAATTATACGCTTAATGGGCGGAATTATCCATTTTAATGTGATCATTTATTATTTTATAAAAAAACTCCGCATAAGCGGAGTTTTTTTGGGGGGACAGTTAATCTTTGAGGTTAGAATAGACTTCCTGGACCGAATCGTTGTCGTTGAGTTTTTCGATCAATTTTTGATTTTGTTCTTTAATTTTTTCGTCGCCATCAATCTCTTCTTTGGGAAGCCATCCCAGCGAGAACGATTTTACTGTGATCTTTTTTGCTTCCAGTGTTTTTTTAACTGCCTCGGTGTTTTCGGGGGAGGTGTGGATTTCCAAGATATCTTCGAACCAGTAAATGTCGTCGGCGCCAGCTTCGATCGCTTCCATTTCCAAATTTTCTTTGTTTTGCAATTCGGGAGCCAACTGGCCGGATTCCACAATAATGATCCCTTTGCGCTCGAACATCCAGCGCACTGCGCCTTCGCCCACCATCTTGCCGCCATTCTGGCTTAGAATAGTTTTTACGTCGTTTACGGCGCGGTTTTTGTTGTCGGTGATACCTTCAACTAATAGTGCCACATTTCCGGGGCCCATGCCTTCAAATAAAAAATCAGAAAATATTTGCCCTTCTTCGGCGCCGGTTGCCCGCGCGATCGCGCGTTCAACGTTGTCTTTAGGCATATTGATGCCCTTGGCCATATCGAGAGCCATGCGCAGCCGGGCGTTGGTATCGGGATTGGGGCCGCCGTCTTTTACCGCGACAGTTATCAGACGGATCATTTTTGAAAAAGCCGCGCCGCGCTTCTGGTCGGCAATGCCTTTATCATGGGCAATAGTTTTTGCGTGTGAGTGTCCAGACATTGGATGATCAATTTCAATTTACGATTTGTCCCGCCGAAGCGGAACTCCCTTAAGGGCGGGGAATACCGAAATCGGAAATTAAATATTGCTGGTTATTGTATTAATTAGTGAGTTGTTTTCCACAAAAAAATTGTCACAAAATGTTGATTTTGTGCTCAGTAAATCAATATTAAATCAAAAAGCGCGGTTTGTCAATTAGTCGGGTATTGGGGTGGGGGCTTGACAAGAAAAACTATATATACTATAATACGGGAGTAACATCAAATACGCCATCGTCGGTGGGCGGCGAGGCAGAAAAATCTCGAAATTGGGAGTCTGGAATTTTTAACGACGGGTACCCTGGCTGCGGCTGGGATATACCTCGGGGAATTCCAAAAATTGGGCGCAGAACCAATTTGACTCCCGATTTCGGGATTTTTTGTTTGAAAATTAAGATGTGTTTATTTTTCCGCTACCCGGGCCAATTCGTCCATGGTGGTAATTCCCTGAATGATCTTAATAATACCGTCTTCGTACATAGTGAGCATACCTTTTTTATTGGCCAGATCTTTCAGGCCGGGAATGGACGGATTGCCAAGGATATAACTTTGAATTTCGTCGTCGATCAAGAAGGCTTCGTATATGCCGACGCGGCCACGGTACCCGGTGTTGCCACATTTATCGCAACCCTTTGCCCGAGGAACTTTTATTTCTGTGCCGGGGGCGGGTAATTCAACTCCCTTTTGCGCCAAACTCACCTGTGCTTTAACTAGCAGTTCGCTGATCTGGGCGAGTTCATCGGTGGTGGGGGGTTCCATGGTGCGGCAATCGCGGCAGACTTTCCTTACCAGGCGCTGGGCAATCGCCATGTTTAGGGCGGGGCCGATATTAAAAGGTTTGGAACCAAGGCTTATTAAGCGGGCGATCGTGCCGGCGGCATCATTGGTATGCAGGGTGGAGAAGACCAGGTGGCCGGTGAGCGCCGCTTGGAGCGCGATATCGGCAGTTTCCAGGTCGCGGATTTCACCGACCAGGACGACATCCGGGTCTTGCCGGACAATCGCGCGCAGCCCGGAAATGAAGTCATAGCCCTTATCGGGTTCGACCTGGGTTTGGGATATTCCTTCGAGGTGGTATTCGATCGGGTCTTCAATGGTAATAATCTTGATCTCGGGATTTTGGATCTGTTTTAAAAAGGCGTAAAGCGTGGTAGTTTTACCGGATCCGGTAGGTCCGGTGACGATGATCATCCCGTTAGGACGGCCGATCTGTTTGATAAAAGTGTCGTAAAGATCTTTGCGCAAGCCGGCTTGGTCCAAGCTGATGAGGCTTTTGGGATTCAATAACCTCATCACAATGGAGTCACCATATTCGGTGGGCAAAATGGAAGCGCGGATTTCCACGGAGCTTTCGGCGGCCAGGATGGAAAAGCGGCCGTCCTGGGGTTTGTTGCTGACATTTAGCTTCATTTCTCCCAGCAGTTTGATGCGGGAAAGGAGCGAGTCGTAATTTTTGCGGTCGAAGGTCATTACGTCTTGAAGCACGCCATCCAAACGCACGCGTAATTTGGCGTCATTCTCTTGGCCTTCCAAGTGGATATCGGAAGCGTCCAAAATAATACCGCCGGCCAGGATTAATTCGATTATCTGGGTGATCGTAACTGCGGGTTCGGCAATTTTTTTTTCCACTTGGGCGCGGAAAGATGCGAGGTTGGTGATGCTTTGCTTGAGTTCGCCGATGATTTCCGGGGAGATGCTGATCTTTTGGGTGATTTTTTGAGCGACAGGCATAGTTGTGCGACAATAATAAATAGCAAGCAAAAAACAAAGAAAGATTCATTAAAAATATCCCAGGATCTGCTAAAAGTCAATTTTTAACTTCAATGACAAAGAAACAAAAAATAATTTGCGCCAGCAAGTCGCCGGTGCAAACAAAAAAAACGGGATTTTTGCTGGCACAAACGATATTAAAAGGCGGCCCACAAGGACAGGCGCTGGTTTTATTGTTGCGCGGCGACTTGGGAGCCGGAAAGACGACGTTTATGCAGGGATTTGCCAAAGGATTGGGTGTAAAAGAAACGATAAATAGCCCAACGTTCGTGATCTTAAAAAAATATCCACTGAACATGGCGGGCGGATTCAAATATTTTTACCATATCGATTGCTACCGCTTAGGCGGCGCGGCCGACTTTGAGCCGTTAGGCATAAAAGAAATTTTAAGAGACGCGGCAAATATTGTGGCGATAGAATGGCCAGAGGTGGTTGGAGATTGGGGTGGTGAAGAGATTTTGCGGATCGATTTTGAAACGGTTAATAAGGAAGAGCGTTACATATCTTTTGGTGATTAATTTTTTCTTGGTGTTTGTTGGGCGCTAGGGTATAATTATTAGTGTAGAATAGGCTTTCGATATAGTTGGCATGAATTGAATAAAAAACAATTAATATTTTAAAAAATATGGCAGAATTCAAAGAATCAACCGGGGAGGGAGAAGGTGTTAATGAAGTATTGCCTACAGATGCGGCGGCGGAAGATATTGCCGGGGGGCAAGAGTCGGAAGGTTTTTTAGAGCAAATAATCGCAGCAGCAAGCACGGCGATTGAAGGTTTGAAACCGGGGGAAAGGGGGATGGAATCGGCAAGCGCGTTTGAAACGATGAAGAGCCGATTCGCGGGAGCGGTTTCGGGTTTCTTAAAGGCAGCAACTTTAACGGGATTAATGACAAGTTTGGGGAGTGCGGCAATTAATATCAATATGACAATCAACAGTTTGCAAGATTTGACCGGTAATGTGGACGTTAGCGGGGTGCGCGAGGAGGTTGGGCGATTGGCAATAGAAGGCCTTAATATGACCAATTTAACAAACACCAATCCAGAGCTGCTTAATAATATTACGACCTATGTTTTACCGGAGGTAATAAATTCGGTGCCGGATGTATTGAGTTTTGCGGTTTAATTTAAATGGCAGTTATTAAAACAAATATACAATATGGAAAAACAACAAATGCAGGCGGCGTTGGTACAGGTTTATAAGATATTAAAGTTTACCGATGAGGAAATAAAAAACGCGCTCAACGACCTGGCGAGCATCCAGCAAGTGGTGCTGGCGACCGAGATGATCAAAAGCTTTACTCCCGAAGAGGTAAAAACGGTTAATGACTTGGCGCAGGCTTCGGACGAAGAAAAGAAGGCGGCGATGGAAAAGATCGCCCAAGCGCATGTGGGGGACGCGGATTTTAAAACGCGCGCACAAGCGGCGACCAAGAAGGTGTTATACGAACATGTCATCTATTTGAAAACCCGCGGAGACGAAAGCCAAAAGGCAGAGATCGCCAAAATTTTGGCAGGAATAATCTAATGAATTGGAGGTGCTTGTTGAAGATGGGGGCGATCAATCGATTGCCCAATGTTGTGTTGGTTGGATTTTAAAATAAAAATCATGGAGAAGAGCAAGACGTTCGTAGTGATCGACGGGAATTCTGTGGCGCACCGGGCATTCCATGCCATGCCGGCGCTGACCAATAAAAAAGGGCAGCCGGTGGGCGCGGTGCATGGTTTTTTGATGGCGCTTTTTCGGGCGGTGGAAGATTTCCGGCCAGACCATATGGCGGTATGTTTTGATACCAAGGGGGGCACGTTTCGAAACCGTGAATTCAAGGATTACAAATCCCAGCGGCCGGAAACGCCGCCGGATCTGGTGTCGCAATTGGCGACGATCAAGGATTTGCTGCCGGAACTTGGCGTGGCGGTTTTCGCGATGGAAGGCTTTGAGGCCGATGACTTGATCGCGTCGGTGATAAAGTCGGCGCGGCTTGAGCCTAACGGCCGGGAAGCAACATTTTTCATTTTAACCGGCGACCATGACAGTTTGCAGCTGGTAGATAGTAATGTGAAGGTGTTCATGATCAATCGCGGAGTAAAAAATGCAGTGCTTTACGACAAGATAAAAGTTAAAGAGATTTTCGGGGTAACCCCGGAACAGATACCGGATTTTAAGGCTTTGGCCGGGGACCCTTCAGACAATATTCCCGGGGCGCCGGGGATCGGCCCCAAGGCGGCGCAAGAAATTCTGGGAAATTGCGGTACGCTCGAAAAAGCCCTTGCCGATGCGCAAAGCAGCGACGAAATATCTTGTTTCGGCAAAGGGGTGCGGGCGCAAAAGACGAAGGCGATCATTTTGGAGAACCAAGAAAAAATCATAAGCTTCCAAAGGCTGGCAACGATGATCTCCGAGGCGCCGTTGGGGCAGGTAATGGAAAAGTGTGTTTTTGATGATTTCAACGGCGATCGGCCTGGCGCAGCGTTGCTGGATCTGGGCTTGGCGAGCGCCGCCAAGCGGTTGCCGCAGGGGAAAATAAGCCGCAACGGAACTCTTTTTTAACATTAGACCTGTTGCTTAAAGATTTCCTGCTGCAATTTCCATATTATCGCCGCTAATGCGGCGCCCACGAGAACCGGTTGCGAAAAATTCGTCAGTCGGCGGCAGACTTGGAGCGAAAACTTCGCTCCCGCGAACTAAGGCCAAGTATGCCTTCTCCTTACTTATTTTTCTCACATATTCCGCTACGCGGAATCGCTTCTGCCCCGAAATCTGAAAATTTCGTTGCGAAAATCTTTAAGTAACAGGCCTACGAGTTGGTAGTTGTTTTTTTTGGTGTTAAAATATTAAATAGGATTTTGGAGTAACCAACCATGGATTTTATTGAACTTCTAAATTTTTCCGCATTAGTTTCCAAATTGCTGCTTTTTCTGACCAATGCGGTGGGAATCGAATTGGCGGCATGGGCCTATGTTGCCAATAGGTATACCCGTCCGGGCCGCGCTTTTTTGATCGGGGCAGCTTGTATTTTGCTTTGGGTGGATTTGGATTACTTCAGTGCCCAATCGATGATATTTTTTCCTCTCCCGGAAGCCCATAGCGTGGCGGTGTGGGCATTCAGGGGCCTGTATGCTTTACTAGGTGTTTTTTTTGGAGCTTTTTATATTTATTGCCTGAATTTTCCGGTAAAAAATGTATTGGATAAGAAACGGGCACTATGGGAAAACGCGGCGGTGGCGGTGTGGGCGTTCTTTTTCGTATTGTCTTTTACTCCATTCGTAATCAAGGGGGTAGTGATGGATTCGGTATTACCGCTGGCGGTTTGGGTTGACCCCGGGCCGCTTTTTTGGACGTATGCGGCGATGGCGGTGGTGACGCTGGCGCTATCATTTTCCAACCTTTCGCGCAATCGGCGGTTTGCAGACCAAGAAAATCGCCAGAGGGCGCGTTTTGTGGCAATCGGGGCGTTCATTTTCGGTATTTATAATTTACTGTTCAATGCGATCGCGCCGGTGTTCGGAGGGGTGAATGGATATATTGGTTTCTTTTCGGTTTTTGCCGATTTTATGATCTTGGTTGCGTTGGGTGCTATTGCTTATCAAGCGTCAAAAGATAAACTATTCGGGATAAAAGTTATTTTGGTGGAAATATTCGTGGGATTGATGGGGGCGAGCCTGGTGGTAATGCCGTTTTTTGTCGGGTTTTTATGGCAGCAGGCGATATTGATCGTCCTTTTTGCGCTGTTCTGTATTTTTGGCTATCTTTTGGTCCAAGGGACCATAAAGGAATATCGCGAAAAAGAGATCCTTGAACAAAGGGTAGCGGAGCGCACAAAAGAACTGGAAGACGCCAAGCAGAATTTGGAAGAGATCAATACGATTTTGGAGGTGAGGGTGCGCGCCAGAACGCGAGAGTTGGAAAAACTAAATCAAACCTTGGAAGAAAAAGTGGTAGTGCGCACAAATGATCTTCAGGCGAAAATCAAAGATTTGGAAACTTTTCAGCGCATTACGGTGAGCCGCGAGCTAAAAATGATAGAATTGAAGCAAGAAATCGAAAAATTGCGCAGCGCGCTGGCGAAAGTTGGCGGCGAGCAGCAAAAAAATGGCTAACAGCATCAATAATGATAATTTAAAAAAGAGCGAGTCGTTGCCGGTAATACGCGCGATCAAGGAAAACTTGATGGCCGAATTGGAAACGCTTAACGACAAACTGATGAAGCGCGATGCCCAGTTGGCCGGATTGCAGACGCAGCGTGATGCCGAGATCAGGGAGCTTAACGAAGTCAAGGCGCAGTTGGAAGAAGCGAAGAGCGTGCTTGAAATCAGGGTGGGCGCCAAAACAAAAGAACTCAGAGAGCTTACCGGAACGCTTGAAAAACAGGTTAAAGACCGCACCAAAGAGCTTCAGAGAAAAATCGAAGAGTCTGAGCAGTCGCGCGTGGCATTGATGAACATGTTGGAAGATATGGAAGACCTGCGCCGGCGCGCCGAAGACGAAAAGGAGAAAACATTAGCAATAATCACTAATTTTACCGATGGTTTGATGTTTTTTGATGCGGCGGACCGGTTAGTGCTTCCAAACCCGCAAATAGAAACTTATTTCAATGCAAGCAAGGAGGATATTTTAAGGATTATCGGTAAAAAAATATCCGATTTCGAGGATATTGCCGGTTTCAAGCCGTTGATCGATATGATGGCGGGTTCGCTAAAAAAGATCAACCGCAAAGAGTTGTTCTTAAGCGATAAGATGATCCTTGAAATAAGCGCGCTTGAAATAGGAAGCCGTCATGGAAAAATCGGCACCTTGGTGATAATCCATGATATTACCCGCGAAAAAACCGTAGAAAGAATGAAAACCGAGTTTGTATCGATTGCCGCGCACCAGCTCCGTACGCCGATTTCGGCGATCAAATGGACTTTGCGTATGATATTGGATGGGGATTTGGGGCCGATAAGCGATGAACAGAAAGATTTCCTTGATAAGACCTACAAGTCCAATGAGAGGATGATCAATCTCATCAATGACCTTTTGAACGTGACGCGCATTGAAGAAGGCCGTCATTTATATAATCTTGTTTTGGTTAATTTGGAGGAAGTGGTGCAGAACATTGCCAGTACTTATGCTGAAATACTGGCGCAGAAAAAGTTGACGCTTGATTTCCACAAGCCGCCGCAATCGCTGCCACAAGCCAAGATCGATGTGGAAAAAATGAGTTTGGTAGTTTCTAATTTGATAGAAAACGCCATTAAATATACGCCGGCAGGTGGGACAATCTCGGTTTCAGTGGCGCTTGACCGCCAAAATTTACAGGTTTCGGTGCACGATACGGGTATGGGGATTTTAAAAGACCAGCAGGATCGGATATTCACCAAGTACTTCCGTGGTTCGAACGCGGTGCGCATGGAAACTGAAGGTACGGGGCTGGGACTGTTTATTGCCAAAAATATTGTTGAGACCCATGGTGGTAAAATATGGTTCGTTTCGGAAGCTAATCGGGGAACAACATTTGCGTTTACAGTGCCGGTGGTGCCTAAAACGGCTTCGAATTAAGATTCTTGTACCTTTTTGCGGAAGGGGTTACAATAAGCTTATCTCATATAATGATTCACGGGTTAGTGTTGTCAGACGGGGTTATGATGGTGAGCGATATTTGAAATACCTTAATTTTAAGACAATAAACTAATTGGCGAGTATGGAAAAAATTTTATTGATCGAGGATGAAGAGCTGATAATAAAGCTACTGGGAAAAAAGCTTGCCAGCATCGGGTACGAAGTATCGTTGGCCATGGATGGCCAAGAGGGGTTGGAAAAAATGAAAAAGATCCGTCCGGATTTGGTTTTGCTTGATATAATAATGCCCAGGAAAGGCGGGTTCGAAGTTATGGAAGAAATGAGAAAGGATCCGGGTCTTGCCAAAATACCGGTAATAATCATTTCCAATTCAGGGCAGCCGCTGGAGCTTGATAGGGCGAAAAAGTTGGGTGCGGCCGATTGGCTGGTCAAAACCGAATTCGATCCCAAGGAAGTGGTAAACAAAATAAAGAAACATATCGGCGGATAATTTTTCGAAAAAGCTTATGGCAAAAAAAATTCTTATTGTTGAAGATGATAAATTTCTGCGAGAGCTTATCGTAAAAAAGCTTTCTAACGAGGGCTATGACGTGGTTGAGGCGGTTGACGGCGAGCAAGGATTGCAAAAAACTAAAGAAGCCAAACCGGATTTGGTATTATTAGATTTGATTTTGCCCGGAATAGACGGATTTGAAGTATTGACGCAGAAAAAAGAAGATCCGTTTGTAGCATCGATCCCGGTGATCGTGCTTTCTAACCTGGGACAAAAAGAAGATGTTGATAAGGGATTGAGCCTTGGCGCGACGGATTATCTTATTAAGGCGCATTTTACTCCGGGAGAAATCATTGAAAAGGTGAGGAATATCATTAAGTAGCCGTGGTTCGCGCAGCGGAGGCGATTTGGCGGGAGGCGGGTGATATTATGATAATTTTTCTTTATGGTCCGGATACGCTCCGGCTTTCCAGGAAATTAAGGCAGATAGTCGAAGAGTATCAAAGACGGGCACCCCGTCTTGATTTTTGTTTATTTGACGCAGTATCCGATAGGCCGGCCGATTTCGTTGGGGCGTTGCGCCAAAATTCTCTTTTCCAGGAAAAGAAGTTTTTTATCGTCAAGAACCCGATTTCAAACAAGGACTTCAAGGAGGCGCTGATCGGTGATTTTGAGGCGATTACCAAGTCAGGACATAATATTGTTTTTTGCCAAGAAGGCAAGGTGCTTAAGACTGATCGCTTATTAGCTTTGCTTAAAAAAAACGCTGAAGTCCAGGAGTTTGTTTTTTTAGAGGATGAAAAGCTTGTTGCCTGGGTGGTACGGGAATTCATCGACGCGGGTAATCCCGTAAGTTTGCCGGTGGCGCGGGCGGTTTCACAGCTTGTGGGCAACGATATGTGGCGCGCGGGAAATGAAATACAAAAATTAGCCCATCGATTCTCCGGACGGGAAATTTCCGTTGCGGATGCAGCGCGCGAGATAATGCCGGCAGTTGATGCTAATATTTTTAAAACCATCGAGGCGGTAGCGCAAAAGGATAAAATGCAGGCAATCGGGCTTATAAGGGAGCATGTTGCCAAGGGAGACCATCCGCTTTATTTATTGGCAATGATCGCCGGCCAATTCAAAAACTTGCTAATGGTTAAATCTTCCGGCGGGTCCGGGGGGGCGGCAAGGCTGGGGATACATCCTTATGTTTATTCTAAGGCTGTCGGGCAGGCGCGGCGGTTTTCGATCGAAGAGCTAAAGCGAATTTACCAAAAGATCTGCCAAGCGGATTTTGCCGTTAAGACCGGCAAGGTTGATGCTGAAACCGGCTTGGATTTGTTTGTTGGCCAGTTGTGATTTTTTTGATCAAAAAACTCCCCGGTAAGGGGAGTTTTTAATTTAGGCATTTACCTTTGAGAGAAATTTGCTGATCCGCGATTTATTTCTTGCGGCGGTATTGGGCTTGATCGCACCGGTTTTTGCGGCCTTATCAAGAGCTTTAAAGATGGCAGGAAGGTTTTTTTTGGCTTCGTCGATCTTTTTGGCCTTGGCGAGGGAGCGCGTTTCTTTGATGATCGACCGGAATTTCTGTTTGTAAATTTTGTTTTCCGCGCGATGTTTGATGTTCTGGCGGAGAGCTTTTTTGGCGGATTTGATTATCGGCATGGTTATTATTAATATATAACTTAAAATTTTTGCCGGTTATATTGGCAATAGGTTTTACATTATCACTTTTGTTTAAAAAAGCAATACCTAGCCTATAAGAGCTATTATCTTTAAGAAAAATAATTTTGCCCTTTGCTACCAGGGGAGGTATAATTAACACTAATTAATAATTTATTCAACTTATATAACCCCGCGAGGTTTTGCCTCGAGGATGAATACTAGCCCGTAGTGAGCATAGCGAACGGAGATTGAACAAACTTTTCCTATCCGCGGAGCGATAGCGGAGAGGAAGGAATACCTCGGGGCTCTGCCCCGGGGTAGTTTATTCCGGGGCAGAGCCCCGAGGTATTTTGGCAAATAATTAAAAAATAATGGCAAATCAGATAAAATCAACAGTAAGGAAATTCATTCCCAGTTTTATGATCGGGGGGTACCATTTTTTGTGGGCGATGGCCGGCGCCGCGCGTTACGGGTTCCCGTCGCGCAAATTGAAGGTTATTGGAATTACCGGAACAAACGGCAAATCAACGACGGCCGAAATGCTGGCGATGATCTTAAAAGAAGCCGGTTATAAGGTGGCGTTGTCGTCGTCAATAAAGTTCGAGATGGCCGGGGATGTCCGCAAGAATTCGATGAGCAATTCGATGCCGGGAAGGTTTTTTTTGCAGAAATTCCTTGACGAAGCGGTCCGCTTTAGGTGTGATTATGCAATCGTGGAAGTGACGTCGGAGGGAATAAAACAGCATCGTCATCGCTTTATTAAATTCGACGGGGCGGTTTTTACCAATCTTACTCCCGAACATATCGAATCCCATGGGGGTTTCGATAATTACCGAAAAGCGAAACTAAAGCTTTTTGAAACGGCTAAGGGATTTCACGTAATCAATTGTGATGATGAAAACGCGGTGTTTTTTTTGAAATACCCGGCAAAAACAAAATATTACTATGGATTTGGGGGCAGTATTCGGGAGTTTGGTGCCGGCCAGGCGGTTTGCGCTCGAGATGTGCAGGCGGCCGGCGAAGGGGTTGGTTTTTCGATCGATGGAATTAAATTTGAAATTAGACTGGCCGGCCAGTTTAATGTTTATAATGCCTTGGCAGCGATTTCAGCAGCGATTTCACAGGGGGTGGATTTGGATATTTGCCGCAGAGCTTTGGTAAAAATAAGATCAATACCGGGCCGGATGGAAAAAATTTGCCGCGATCCGGATATTTTCATAGACTACGCTTTTACTCCAAATGCCTTGGAAAAGGCTTACGCGACATTGAAAAGCCGCATCGACCGGGGAGGCAAGCTGATTTGTTTGCTTGGGGCGTGCGGCGGCGGCCGTGATAAATGGAAGAGGCCGGTTTTGGGGCAGATCGCGGCAAAATATTGCGACCGCATAATCATCACTAATGAAGACCCTTTTGATGAGGATCCACAGGCGATCATGGAGGCGGTGCGCTTAGGGACGGAAAGAGGAGGGGCCGAAAAACAAAACGTTTATTTGATATCTGACCGGCGGCAAGCGATCGTCAAGGCCCTCAATATGGCCGAAAAGCACGATTCGGTGATTTTGACTGGTAAAGGATGCGAGCCGTGGATCAGACTTAAGCATGGGCAAAGGATCCCATGGAACGAAAAAAATGCGGTGATGGAAGAGTTAGCAAAAATTAAAGCCAAAGAATAATAAAAGCGCTCTTTCGAGAGGCGGTCTAAAAATTAATTATTAAGCGTTTCAAATCCGGGATTGTCTGCCAAAACACCCGGATTTCTATTACAAACCGCCAATCGCGCATCGGCATCGAAATTATATTTTTAAATTTTGGAGTTTCGCCTTCCGGGGTATGAACCTCCGGGCGGCGATCAAAGGAGGTTTCCTTTGAAATTCTCATCCCCGGGCAAGCCCGGAGTTTACCTCTGGATAAATGTGTTATGCCTTTTTGCGATTGGCGGTTTTCACTACGAAATCAGGGAGTTTTGCCGAGACATTAATTTTGACCGCCTCTTCGGGGGCGATTTTTGTTTTATTTTGAATTGTTTTTTTGGGGAAATCGTATTGTTTTGGTATTAATTTAATCTTATTTTACTATTGACAAAAATCGGGTAATGGAATAGAATAGATTGCGTCATGATGAATATACGGATTTTTCGCTTGATACCGGTTTTGAGGGGGAAGTCGGTTTTCTGCGGGGCGTAAAAGTCCTAACGATGGCATAGAAAGGCATCTATAGCTTTGAAATTTGGTTATGAGTATTTGCTTTGAGCGTTTTGTTCCAGACAAGAAGTTCTGTATCTTTTTTATGGGATTAACCGGGTTATGGCTGGTATTCCATTTAGGGGGGGTGCAAGCCCAGGAAAATGCGCTTAGAGATAGCGGCCGGGGTGATGTTGTTGCTTCCCGGATTGCGGCAAATGATCGACTGGGATTATCTTTTTGCGGGTTGATGATCTCGCAAGCTAACCCCTTGGAGCTTAAAAGCGATAGCCAGAGTTGTTCCAAGAATAATAATTTGTCATTATCGAAGTCGGCGATTCGTAAGATCCGGGTGGTTTTAACGGCTTATTCTAGCACTGTGGAGCAAACCGACAGTACGCCATTTATAACGGCTAACGGCACTTATGTGCATGATGGCGTGGTAGCTAATAACGGTCTTCCTTTCGGAACCCAGATTCGGATACCGGAATTGTTCGGCGAAAAGGTATTTTCCGTGGAGGATAGAATGCATTGGCGCATCGGGGATTACCAGTTCGACATATGGTTCCCGACATACGAACAGGCCAAGAATTTCGGCGTAAGATACGCTTATGTGGAGGTGCTGGAAAGGTAATATATTAAATTTTGGAACAAAAAACCGCCTCGGCGGTTTTTTGTTCCAAGGATGCCAGGCTGCAGCGTATTGTGATCCTTAACTGGTGAAGTTGTACAACGAAGCTCGAACCTATTTTAGCAAAACTGTCTAACCAAAACTAGGCCAATCTGCCCCCGACTAAGCTCACTTCGCCCTGTTTTGGACTACCAACCTAGGGCTCCGCTCGCAAAGGGGCAGCCGGGCCGGAATTGGGCTTAACACAACGCATTTTAGCCGAAAAGATGGGGGGTAAAGGTGTGCGTTGTGTAGTTAAAAACTCGTCATTGAGTCGACATTCTAGAATGACGAGTTTTTAAAGCCCAATTCCGGCTGGTAAGGCAAGGTTTTAGCCCTATTCTACGGCGTTGTTTTGGCGGTAAGGCAAGGTTAGAGGTAATACCTTGGCAAAACAACGCCTTGCTGTTGGTAAGTCATAGCCTGTGTCTTTGGGCAGGTCTGCCGGCTGCCCGATCCGAACGGCCGGTTTCAGCCCAAAACAGGGGTAAAAAGTCTGCATTTGCTCTGCATTAAGTCTGCATTCTAGAATGCAGACTTTTTTGTGGCTAAAATTGGACAGAATCTAGGCCTAAAAGTCGTCGTTAACTCGTCGTTCTAGAACGACGAGTTAACGTTGCCTAAATCACTTTGTTGATATATCTCATTAATAGGCCGGTTTGATAAATTAAAAATTCATTTTCTGCTTCATCAATATTACCATCTTTATGTTTGCTATTTTCATTAAAGTATTGGTCTAATAATGAAAATGTTTGGACTATGATATTTCTTACGACAGCATCCCTGCCATCACCTTTTAACTTTTTCCCAATCTCCTGGATATTCTTATCGAGCCCTTGTTGATTTTTAAGCTTATTCCGTAAAAATTCCTCTAAAGATCGTCTTAAACTTTCAGCAGATTTAATCGCATTTTTGGCACTAAAATTAAGATAAAGATTAAGAGCATCAACAAAATGCCTTTGGCTTTCAGGGGAAAGAAAACTTAAGACTTCATCAACTAAAACATCGTCCAATTTCTGTTCTCCCCTTGGGTAGAAAATTATCTCTTTACCACTGGCCGTTATAGAGAGATTTATGTTTGACAACTCTATCGCTTCTCCTATTTTTTGAAATAATATCGCGCGACTATAAATATCTTCGCCACTATAATCGCTTGCCGTTTGTACCGGCAGTAATGAAATTATCTGTAATATGCGATAAAATTCCTTTTCTCTATTTTCTTCGCAAAGGGCAGTGATTATATTGTTACTACTTTTTCTATCGTACGCATGACGTTGCCATCTTTCCGGTATGCCCAAAATTTGACAAAATTGAGCAATACCTTCATCTGCAACATGAGCATCTATATCTAACAAAATATTGAATATTCTGGTTTTAAACTTCTTGAATTCTTCTTCGTAAGAAGAACTTTCTATAATATCCCACCTTTTATTAAATTCTTGCAATTTCTTTTTGAAGTCCATAGTTTTAAAAATGGATTGGGCAATTATTGAAATAAAAATTTAGCGTCGTAATATTCCTTTGATTCCGTTAAATCAATTTCGTGACTAAAATTACTAAAAACTAGAAAAATATTTTTGTTATTATTAAAACCGTCAAATCTGCGATTATACCGCTTAAAATACCAACTGTTAAAGGGTTATCAATATCTAATCCTCTTGCCAACATAATCCCAGCCACAACAATTATAAAAATAGAGAAAAATATTAAAAAATTTTTTAGTAATGGATTTTTTATCTTCCCTAAATCATCTGGCAAGTTAATCCTTTCGTTTTCGTTATAAAATTTAGTAAATATTTTCTTATTATACTCAATCTCAATTTTTAATCTTTTTATCTTGCTCTTAAAATGATCGGGTAAAATATTATTATATACGCCATTATAAAATAATTTACCATCAATAATTTGAGACGATAATTCGGCGGTTACATCAGTGCCTCTATCAGCCCCTAAATCTGGATCATAATATATTGCTTTAACAATTTTTAAATTATACATATTACAATTTCATTATTTTATAATGCCAATAAATTCTCTGTTTGATTAATTTTGTATATTTTTTTATTCTATCTCACAGAAATATATTTTTCAATTTTTAGCGAAGCCTGCAGGCTTCGCATAAAATACCGTAAATTTCCCTTTACCCCCCATCTTTTCGGCTAAAATGCGTTGTGTTAAGCCCAATTCCGGCCCGGCTGCCCCTTTGCGAGCGGAGCCCTAGGTTGGTAGTCCAAAACAGGGCGAAGTGAGCTTAGTCGGGGGCAGATTGGCCTAGTTTTGGTTAGACAGTTTTGCTAAAATAGGTTCGAGCTTCGTTGTACAACTTCACCAACTGACAACTTAATTCGTTTCTACTCGAATTTTTAACGGCGGCGGCTAACGCCGCCCATTGTGTTTGGGGCAATCCGCTGATTTTTTTGGCGGACAAATACAGGTTCGAGCCGAAGATTTTTTTGGCGAAAGAAAAATTACTAAACCAAGATGTCTATTACAAATTCATTAAATAAACCGCTTTCCTTAGAAATCAAGTAATAATCATTAAGAAATTCATTTATATTACTATATCCTAGATACTCGAATGTTTCATTCAGAATTTTTTTAATTTTCTTTCCGTCAATTATTGCTTGGTCAAAGGATGATATTACCTCGCCAGTTTTTTCTTTTATTTTTTGAAGTAAAAAAGATTCTAAGTCGCTTTTGGCGGTAAATTTTTTATATTTACCTTGATCTAAAGAAAATAGAAAAGAAGATTGTAAAAAATAATTCTCAATGGCGTATTTTGACAAACACTTAATTCGTTCGTGCGCCAAAGGATCATTGTCTAAATCTATATAGCCAATGAATTTATCTTTAAAATCAGCGGCTGGAAATCTGTCCACTCCTGTAATAAATTTGACTACAGCTCCTCTGTCGTTTAGCTTAAATATCTTAATTTTTCCGGTAGTGACATTGTTTTCATTTACTTTCTCTATAGCCTTTTTTTGTAATTCATCCTCACAAGCTATTATTTTTTGGTAACGGTCAAATATAGTTACCTTGCCTATAATTTCATCAAGCTCTTGATCAAAATTTTGATTACCAATTGTCACTAAATTATTTGATTCATCTAAATTTAAATTTATTAAATTTACATCCGGATGCTCCAGATATTCTATCAATACCCGTGAATGAGTTGTTAAGATAATTTGTTTATGTTCTGTGTTGGCAAAATCAAGAAGTATTTTAAAAAGCTTATTCTCTAAGCTCCAATTTAGATGAACTTCTGGTTCATCAATAATAAGAATCTTAAAATCATTTTTGTAAAAATCTATGTTAACTAATAAGCTTAGTATTTCTTTTTCTCCAGTGCTTAAATCATTTAAGTCTATGGGCTTGTTGTGATTTTCAAAAATAAATTTATAGCTACTTATATCAGTATATTCTACGCTAGCAATTTTAAGAGACGGAAATATTTGAGAAGCGAGACCGTTAAACTCTCGTATTATTTTATTTATATAATTTTCGGGGGTTTCATTTTTCGGCAGGCCTTTCATCTTAAGACTTAATATCTCTTGGATGGAAAGCATTTCATTGTAAACTCCATTGTCGAAATGAGATGCTATTTCTTTCCCGTATTTAGCATAATCTTTTTGTGTAAGAGTTCTTTGCAAAATACTTCCAAATTCTTCTCTTTTAACATTCCTTTTCGGGTTAAATGCTAAAATAGGAGTATCGTCTGCTGGTATTACAGTGCTTGTCCTACTATTATTGACGAACACGCATTCCGAACCAGGCTCGGTTCTATTAACATTTATTATTATTTTATTCTGGTCAGTTTTTGTTATATCTTTTGTGATAGAACTTCTATTCAGGCAGTATATAAGACAATTAAGAATAGTGGATTTACCAGTGCCATTCACCCCAGTTAATATATTTAATTTAGGCTCAAAGCCAATTTTTAGTTTTTCTATATTTTTAACATTTTCTAAATAGATGTCTTTTATATTCATAGGTTGTAGTTTTTATGTAAGTAGATCTGCGATAGATACGTTTAGTGTCTTAGCTATTTTTTCTATTGTCGCTAACGTCGGATTCTTTTTGCCGCTTTCAAGATTGCTGATATAGGCCCGGTCTAAGTCTAATTTACGGCAGATATCGCCTTGGGTCATTCCTTTTTCAAGGCGGATTCTTTTCATATTTCTGCCTAGTTTTTTAGCTGATTCGTTCATAGTTGTTATCAGTAATTATAGAGGGAGTTGTTTTTCAAAACAATATTGTTATATAATACAATACACTTATGGTCAGCTACTTCCTCTACTGCCGTAAATCCACGGATACCGAAGATATGCAGGTTTTATCTATTGCCGCGCAACTTTCAGAGTTGCGGTCTTTTGCCAAGTATGAAGGTTTACATATAAAAGAAACTTTTATTGAAAAACAATCGGCCAAGGTTCCGGGCCGTTTGATCTTTTCCGATATGCTTTCACGGATAGAGAAGGGAGAGGCGCAAGGGATTATTTGCTGGAAGCTTGACCGCTTGGCCCGCAATCCGATTGACGGCGGCCAGATCAGCTGGATGTTGCAACGCGGTATAATCCAACACATTCAAACCCACGACCGGGGCTATTTCCCGACCGATAATGTCTTAATGATGAGCGTTGAGTTTGGGATGGCCAACCAGTATATTTTGGATTTAAGCCAGAACACCAGCCGAGGGCTAAGAGAAAAGGCGCGGCAAGGAATTTACCCCGGCCAAGCTCCGCTGGGGTATATGAATGATAAAAGAACAAAGACAATCGCCTTGGACAGGAAACAGGCAAAAATAATAAAATCGGCTTTTGAGCTTTATGCTCAAAATGAATCACGATTAGAAGATGTATCTTTATTCCTTGCCGAAAATGGCGTTAAAACGGAGCCAACAAGACGCTGGAAAAGCGAAGGCGGCAACCCTTTGAAGAAAGATCAAATTTCGCGCCTTTTATCCAATCCGTTCTATTACGGCTATTTCTACTATGGCGGTGAACTCCACGAAGGAAAACACCAGCCAATTATTACAAAGAAACTTTTTGATAAGGTGCAGGCGGTTTTAGAAGAAAGAAGCAAACCGCAAAGAGCAAAGATTGAGCCGAAAGCATTATGCGGTCTTTTTCAATGCGGTGAATGCGGGATGATGGTAACTTGCGAATCGCAGAAAGGCTATACCTATTACCGCTGTACCAAAAAGTCCAAGACTATTAAATGCGGCCAGCCGTATATCAGAGAGGAGGAATTAAACCGCCAGCTTACCGAAGAACTGCAAAAATTTTCTTTGTCCGAGGATTGGGCAAAAGAATTAAACCAGATGGCAGACAATGACGAGCAAAATCTTACCCAATCTTCGGCCGTCCTTATTCAAGAAGCACGGGCAGAACTTGCAGAAGTAAATATCAAACTTAAACGAGTAATTGATACTTACATAGATCAAGACATTGAGAGGTTGGAATACTTGGAGAGGAGGGCGGAGTTGATGAGCCGGAAAAAGACTTTGGAGGAGAAAATCAGCGATATTGAAGAAGGCCAGAATAATTGGCTCGAACCATTGAGAGAATGGTTAAAAGACGCTCAAAATGTGGGTAAAATATCCTTAAACGAGGATTTAATCGCTAAAAAATCATTCGCCAAAAAAATCTTCGGCTCGAACCTGTATTTGTTCGCCAAAAAAATCAGCGGATTGCCCCAAACACAATGGGCGGCGTTAGCCGCCGCCGTTAAAAATTCGAGTAGAAACGAATTAAGTTGTCAGTTGGTGCCCGGGGTGGGAGTCGAACCCACATGAGTTTCCTCGCAACATTTTAAGTGTTGTGTGTCTGCCATTCCACCACCCGGGCAAATTCCGCCCGTGGCGGAATAGTTGTCGATTATTGGGTAAAAACCAACAATCAAAAACTAACAAGCAAATTGGAGGCCAGTATGGGAATCGCACCCATGTATAACAGTTTTGCAGACTGTCGCCTTGCTACTTGGCTAACTGGCCGGTTAAGAACGGTCCGTGAACAAGCAAAACTATGGAAGAAAATAACAGGCGAATAATAGAATTTAATATAAAATCACTTTTTTTTCAATGGTTATGGGGGTGCTTAAGTTCTTCAAGTATCGTTTCCACTTGCTGGGCAATTTCCGGCTGGTTGTCGGCAACAAAAATTATTTTCGGCACCGGTCGCATGCGGAGTTTTTTATTCAAAATCGATTGGTAGAAGCGGGCGTTTCTTTCCAAATCCGCTACGACTTTTTCCCGTTCGCGGTCGGGGAGGACGCTGATATAGACCCGGGCTTCTTGGAGGTTTCCGTTGGCATCGACTTTTGTGAGGGAAACGATCGTACCCGTTGGGGCGCAAAAATCTTTGGCAATGAGCTCTGCCAAAGTGTTTTGCATGAGGGAATTGACTTTTTCGATACGATGCGATCCCGGCATATGTAAAATTTTATTAAATGTTTTTTTCCTGGGTATAAAAGACCAAATAATCACCTTCCTGGATCTTTTCGCTGCCTTCGTAGAGGATACCGACCTCGTCGCCTTTGCCGGCTTCGTCAATGTCTTTTTTATTTTTTTGCAGATTGATCAACCTTCCCTGGCTAAGGAGGTTTTGGCCGCGGAAAACTTCGATCTTGACGCCTTTTTTAACAATTCCTTCAACCATTTTCCCGCCCACGATCTGACGGTTTTTTTCCGCCCAAAAGCTTAAAAGTACCTTTAGGCGACCCAGGTCTTTGCGCACGATCCGCGGCGATTTTGATTTTTCCATGTAGCCGCGCAGCCATTCGATCATTTCGTAAATGATATCAAAATTCATGATCCTGATCTTCTCGCGTTCGGCCATGACTTTGGCATCGGGCGTGGTTTTTACCCGGAATCCGATGATAGTGGCATTGCTGGAGCGCGCCATTTTGGTGTCGTTCAAGCTGATCTCCCCGGCGCCGGCATCCAGTATGTTCAAAACAACTTCGGTTTGCGGGATCTGGGTAATGGTTTCGCGCAAAACCTCCACAGATCCTAAGACGTCCGCTTTGAGCACGATATTGATGGTTTTTTGGCCTTCCCTGGCCTCTGGGTGGGGATTGGAAGCAGTTTGTTCGATCTTGCGGGAAAGGGTCTCCTGGACGAAGTTTTGGGCGGCCTGCGAGCTTTCCATAGCCTTGAACGGCTCGCCAATTACCGGGACAGCTTCAAATCCGATAACAACTGCCGGTTGCGAGGGCAATAATTTGTCGATCTTTGCGCCACGAGTATTTTCAATGGACTTAACCTTACCCCAAGCGGTTGGGGTGGCGATAAATTCTCCCGGGGATAGGGTTCCATTTTGGAGAAGGATACTAGCGCTGGGGCCGCGGCGGTGGTCAAGGGATGATTCAATGACCACTCCTTGGGCAGGAGATTGGGGATTGGCTTTGAGTTCTTCCATTTCGGCAACAAGCAAGATCATTTCCAAAAGTTCGTCGATCCCTTTTCCGGTTTTTGCCGATACCGCAATGGCCGGCACATCTCCGCCCCAATCTTCCACTAAAGTGTTTTCTTTTTGGAGGTCGCGCTTAACTTTATCGATGTTGATTTGCGGAAGGTCAACCTTGTTCATGGCAACGATCATGGGGATTTCCGCTTTTTTGATCGCCGCGATCGCCTCTTTGGTTTGAGGTTTCAGTCCTTCTTCGGCGGCAACCACAAGGATCGCGATGTCGGCGATCTTCGAACCGCGAACCCGCATTTGCGAAAAGGCCTCGTGTCCCGGAGTGTCGATGAACGTGATCTGTTTGCCTTTATGCTCCACTACCGAGGCGCCAATATGCTGGGTAATACCGCCGGATTCTTTATTGGCGATATGGGTTTTGCGGATGTAATCCAAAATCGAAGTCTTGCCGTGATCGACATGGCCCATTACCACCACTACCGGCGGCCGGGTTATTGAATTTGATTTGGATTCTTTAGCCATGGATTAAGATTTTGAATTTTGGATATTTTGCGCAACTTCGATTGCTTTAGATTCTTCTTCGGAGAGGGGATAAGAAGAGGTTCCGTTTTTAACCGGTTTGCCGTAGACGCGGTTGCCATCGCGCGAAAACAGGCTGGTAATTATAGCGCCATTGTTTTCGCCGTCGAGGATCGCGATCGAGAAACTTTGATTGCCGCCGAAACCTTCAAACGGGTTAAATCGGACAACGCCAACCTTGCTAATATTGCGGATACTTTCCGCCCTCAGCGTTTTCATTTCTTCGGAGAGGGCTTTGTGCTGGTTCTTGAGTTCTTTGAATTGTTCCAGGATTTCGTCGATATTTTGTGGTTCTTCGGCTGGTTTTTTGGAAAAAATAGACATATTTTATGATGGTCGGAGTGAGATATCTTTCCGCTAGTGGGCCGGCGGGAGCGTTTTTGCTGTTAAAAATAAAAAATTATTAACTTTTAGCTAATTACAAAAATCTGACCACTAATTGCCGCGACCAGAATGTCGCGAAAGCCGGCGGCGGTGGGAGGAGGAGTCGAACCTCCGGTACCCTTTCGGGCACAGCAGTTTTCGAGACTGCCCCATTCGGCCACTCTGGCATCCCACCGGATCCCGCTTGGACGGGACAGTTTATAGTTAATAGTTTTTGGTTTAGCGCCAGAATGCAAAATACCAAAAACAGCTGCTGCGCACAACAGCATTTTTATAACATTTTTTATTGTTAAAAGCAATTTTAATGTGGGCGCTAAGGGATTTGAACCCCTGGCCTACTCGGTGTAAACGAGTCGCTCTGCCGCTGAGCTAAGCGCCCAAAACGAAAAGAATGCAATTTGCCTAATGTTTATGGATATTTTTTATTTTTCCAATCGTTTTATACAAATTATTAATTGCCGCAAATTTTGTTTGCAAAATTTGTTGTGCCCGGGGCGGGACTTGAACCCGCACGGGTTTCCCCACTAGTACCTCAAACTAGCCTGTATGCCAATTTCAGCACCCGGGCGCACTTGGCGGCGCACAATTGATAGGGTATATAAAAAAACAATAAAAATCAAGAAGCTTTTAAGCTTCTTGATTTTGTTTTTCGACAGTCGCTTTCGTTTTTTTCTCAACCACTTTCAGTCGGGATTTCCTTCCCTTAGCAGTGCGGATGTAGTAAAGTTTGGAGCGGCGGGTTTTACCCGAACGGATAACTTCGATCTTGGCGATGATCGGGGAGTGAAGGGGGAATATTTTTTCCACGCCGACGCCCGAAGCGATCTTGCGTACCGTAATGGCCGCGCCGGTTTCGTTGCCGTGTTTGCGGCATAGCACCATTCCCTCGAACATTTGGATCTTTTCTTTGTCCTTATCCTTGTATTTTTGATAGACGCGGACCATGTCCCCGGTTTTGACTTGGGGCAGGTCAACGCGCTTGCCGGACCGGGCAAAATCTTCAATTTGCTTTTCCATGCTTGATTTGGGTTATTTTATGATATTGGATTTAATTTGCGCACTCTAGGATTATAAACCAAAAACCGGATTTTTGCAATAGTCCGGTTTTTAAAAGGTTTGGTTTATTGAATTTAAATTTCGTCTTCGCTGTCAGCCCAAAGCTTTGCCTCTTCAAGGATCAGCCGGTCAATTTGGTTAGTTGTGTTTTTTTCCGTTTGGTCTAACTCATTACAGATCCGATCAATTTTATCAACCGATTGCCCAATATCAGTAGCGATACTCTCTATTTCTTGGAAAAGTTTTGCGCTGTCTTCGATCAATTTTTGGCTGCTTGTTTCGGATTTTTTAAAAAAATCTTCGAGTTCGACGTCGATTGGCTGCGTGGTTTGATTGTTTGTATCCATAGTGGTTGATTTAAAAAAGTGATTTAATTTTGGCAACAGGCAGTATTACCAGCCGCTTTGGATATTTTCCGCGGGATTTATTTCGTTGATCGGCCCTATCGGGTCTGCTTCGATAAGCGCTGGCCTAAGATTTGCGATGTGCTCAAAGAATCTCATTTTATTTCTGGGAGCGGATGCCTCTTTGTCTCTTTCGCCGATCCTGGCGTTAACTTCCCCCCGTATTTTTTCAAGTCCCTTTTTTTCCAGCCGCATTTTTTCCCGGGCTTGGGCTATTTTTTCCCAGCGGAAACTAAGCGTTTCATTGATTTCTTTTTTTGAGCAACCGATCGCTTCCATACGCTTTTCTTTATCCATTAATCTTTTTTCCATTTCCGCCAATATTTCTTCTTGCATTTGGTGGTTAGCGGTCATTTCTTTTTCTTTTTGGTTGTGTATGTTTATATTTTGCTGCAACACGTTCATTTCGTTGTGTAACGGCCTAACATCGGCGTCGTAACGTTCTATCATTCCTTTGGCGATCGCCCTTCTTTCGTTAGAGATGCGCATAATGTCGTTTTTTTGCATTTTGTATTGCTCATGGGTCTCATTCCTGGTGTTTTCGAGTCGATTTTTTTTGGCAATCAATTTATTCATTTGCAGCTCGAGTGCTTGTTGTTCTCGAGCGTCTTCGGCATGTTTGATGTCGGTATCGATTTCTTTGATCGTTTCGTTTAATTCGCCCAGTTGTTCGTTTAGGGTGACTAATTTGGCGCCGGTTTTTGCCGCGGGGCCTTCTTTCCACCACAGCTTTAAGTTAGCGGAAGCAATTTCCAGTTTCGCAAAAATATTATTAGTATCTATTGCGCGGGAGGGCAGGTTCATTGACCGGGGTTTGGCTAGCCGCGACAGGATTCCGGTGACACCTTCGGTTTTTATAGAGCTTGCTAAGCCAAAAAGCGTGTTGGCGTGTTCTTTGCCGCGTGGGGTCATTTTTTGGTAATATTCTTTGTTTTCTCCTCCCAGAAGCTTTAGTCCCTCTGATAGGGTGGTTGAGTCGATGTTCTCTATACCCGTGTAAATTTTTTCTCCAGGGCCGTGAGGGGCGGCGTCGGAAAGATTTTCCTGGTTGTCCGGATTTGTAAATTCGGCAGTGTGTTCTTTGGGGTCATTCATATCAGACAAAGCTTCTTTACCTGAAAGATCATTTTCGGGGGAGGTAGTTTCTTCGTGTTGACGATGGATCATTTTTTCCAAATCTTCAAAGGAGGGCATATTTTTGTTGTTATGAAAAAATTAAGTGTTTTTAAAAATATTTAACCGGTTGACAGATAATACCAAAACATACCGCTTCGCCTGTCGGACGAAGGTTGATTGAGTATAACATAAAAGCGCCAAGTCAAGCAATTTGGCTTTTACGGGTTGTGTCCTTGCCGGTTTGAAGCGGCAATAGGGTAAGAGTGGGCGTATCCCGACTCGAACGGGAGACCTTTTCGATGTCAACGAAACGCTCTAACCAACTGAGCTATACGCCCTTATAATAATAATGAGTTGATGAGAAATGAGCCGGTGAGATGTGTTTTTCTCATAAACTCATTACTAATTTACTCGTAAATCATTTTTTGTGCGCGTGGATGGATTCGAACCATCTACCCCGGCCTTATAAGGGCCGTGCTCTAACCGAGTGAGCTACACGCGCGTAGCATCAGCGATGGTTTTTATCCCCATTATTATCTTTTCTGCTAATGGCACGCTGCCTATGCCTGCGTTGCAGGTTCCGTGTCCAAAACCACCTTTGTGATTTACATTTACCATTGCTGTCTTTTTTATGTATGGACGATTAAACTGCGAGAGGGGAATGTTTAAAATTCGCGACCAATATTTTTTTTCTTTGTCAATATTCATATCGCTATAGAGATGGAGCTGAATTTTTATTTTTTCCCCAGGGATGTTTAAGGATTTTTCTAACCAATAAATAAAAAATTTAATGAGATTGGGGTCGGTGTTTGTAATCGATAATTCGCTCATTTGCCTTTTTGTTCCTTCGCCCCAGTAAAGTCCTAATCCAAATATAAAAATTTCTTTTTTTGTAAGTGGGAAAATATCATGTTTTTCTTTTTCGTATACTTTTTTCAAGCGTTCCTCATGCTTTTTTTTCATTGTTTCTCTGAATTTTTCGATTCTTCGCCCATTGTTCGCTCGTAATTCATCTATCCGTTTTTTCGGAAGAGGATAGTCTTTCAACCAATTACTTAAGGTGCTTTTACTCACACTAATTCTTTGTTTGATTTGGCTATAACTCATTCCTTGCTTTCTTAGGCCTAAAACTTTTTCTTTTTTGATAAAATTCGTCATATAAACCAACAAATAATACTTAATACAAGTGATGCTTGTTGGTTCATTTTAACACATAATTATCAAGCAATTAAATTACTTTTTTCCGCTGGTTATCCCAACTATCTGCTCGTATTCTTCCTTTTCGATGGTTTCTTTTTCGATCAACCGCTGGGCGATCTTTTCCAGGATCTCGCGTTTTTCGGTCAGTGTTTTCTGGGCCAGGGTTTGTCCGTCGGCGATTATTTTAGCAATTTCGTTGTCGATCTTGGACGCGATTTCTTCGGAATAGTTCCTTTGCCCTTCAAACTCCTGCCCCAAGAATGCCAATTCTTCCTTTTCTCCAAATACGATCGGGCCCAGGGGTGACATCCCATATTCTTTTACCATTTTCCGCGCGATTTTGGAAGCCACTTTTAGATCGTTGGAAGCACCAGTCGATGATTGGCCAAAAACCAATTTTTCGGCGGTCAAACCGCCAAGGAGCGTGGCAATTTCAGAAACGAAATCGTTGCGGGTGCGCAGTTTTTTCTCTTCAGTCGGGGTTTTTAAAGTGTAGCCGGCGGCCATGCCGCGGGAAATGATGGAAATTTTGCGTACCGGTTCGGTCCCGGGAAGAGACGACGATACCAAGGCATGCCCCGATTCATGGTAGGCGGCGATCTTTTTTTCGTCTTTTGATAAAAGGTGACTTTTCTTTTCCGGTCCCAGCATTACTTTTTCAATGGATTCCAGGAATTCGGTTTGGAAGATCTCGTTTTTATCGCGGCGGGCAGCCAGCAAGGCGGCTTCATTGACTACATTGGCAATGTCGGCACCCGAAAAACCCGGAGTGCGTTCGGCAACTTCGCGCAAATTAACATCTTTGGCGAGCGGTTTTTGCCGGCAATGGATATTTAATATTGCTTCACGGTCATTGGCATCGGGTAGATCAAGGACGATGCGGCGGTCAAAACGCCCGGGCCGCAAGAGCGCCGGATCCAAATATTCGGGGCGATTGGTCGCGCCCAGCACGATAATGCCTTCGCCGCTTTCAATGCCATCCATTTCGGCCAGGATCTGGTTAAGGGTTTGTTCGCGTTCTTCGTGCCCTCCGGTAAGGCCCACGCCGCGGACTTTGCCGATGCTGTCGATTTCGTCGATAAAAATGATCGCCCGCCGTACTTTATGAGCTTGTTCAAAGAGGCTGCGGACGCGGCTGGCGCCAACACCCACGAAAAGTTCAATGAATTCAGATCCGGAAATCGAAAAGAACGGAACATTGCCTTCGTTGGCGATGGCTTTCGCCAAAAGGGTTTTGCCGGTTCCAGGCAATCCCATCAGCAGGACTCCGCGCGGGATCTTGGCGCCCATTTTCAGGTATTTGTCCGGGTTTTTAAGGAAGTCGATAATTTCCTGCAATTCTTCTTTGGCTTCTTTTAATCCGGCAACGTCATTGAAGGTAGTTTTTTCCTTTTGGTTGCCGCCCAAGATGCGAGTTTTAGCTTTGGTAAAATCGAAAGCCTGCATCGCGTTTCCTTTTGCTTGGCGGAAGATCATGGCAAAAACCACTAGAATGATCACCAGCGGCAAGATGCTGTAAAGCAGGGGGTTCAACCAGATCCAAACACTGGTATCCTCTTTGGTATCGATGCCGACCTTAGCCAAAGCATCTTTATTGGCGCCCAAGTTGACCAAGGTTTGCGACAAGGAAGAATCGATTTCTTTTTTTGCCGTTTTTTTAGAATCGTCGCCGTAAACAATACTGAGATTGTTCCCGGAAGCAGTAATGCTTTTGACTTTCGAATCGTTAACATCAGCAACTAGCTGGGAAAGCGAGATCTCCTTGGGTTTTTCGGGTTCTTGGGAAAATAACGAAAGCGCACCGGCGATAACCAGCAAAAGAAAAACCAATAGCGCAAAATTTTTGAAGAGGTTCTTCATTATTTTTGTTAGGTTTTATGATTTTAAAGTGTCAATCGCCGGACAGGCGCGCTCGACCAGGATGGTCCGTGCATTAATCTGACAAAATTCTATTGCCGGCGCGGGAAAGCTCGGGGCGGTTATTCTTCAGAGAGGCTGTCTTTTAAGGACAGGAAAACTTTGCCGTTGCTGATCTCGATGATGCGGGCAGTGATCTTGTTGCCGATCTTGAAGTGCTCGGAGAGGTTTTGATTGCGGGCGGCGTCGATTTGCGCGACCGGGATCAAGCCCTCGATATTTTCCGCGCCGAAGCGTACAAAAATGCCGAATTCCATCACGCCGGTAATGTCGCATTCAACTTCCTGGTTGGTTTGGTATTTTTTCAGCCGCTCTTCGCGCATCTCGATCTCGGCCATTTTTTCTGACAAGATGATCTCGCCGGTTTTGGGTTTTAGATTGAGTATCCGCACCGAAAGGTCGGTACCCACAAATTTTTGCAGTTCCTTTAATATTTTATCGGGGTCACCGCCAACTACTTTAGGATAGTGGGCGCTGGCTAATTGGGAAACGGGCAAGAACGCGGGCAATCCGGCAACTTTAGCAATTAGTCCGCCTTTGTTGGCGCCCATGATCTTAATGTTGATCGGGGTCCGGTTTTCTTGGCTTTCGCGAAGTTCGTCCCAGACTAATTTCCGGGTAGCGCCGCTTACCGATAATTCAATATAGCCGTTATCGTTTTCGAGGCTGATGATCTTGGCCGAAATAGTATCGCCTTCGTTAATATCTTTCAAGCGATCCTTGATCTCGTAAAATTCCTTGCCGTAAACAATACCGGTTCCGATCGCGCCCAAATCCACAAAAATGGAGGACCGCTCCTGGGCGATAATCGTTCCTTTAACGATTTCTCCGGTTTTCGGAGGGTTAATCGAAGCAACGGGAGCGATGTTGCTTTTAGGTGTTTCTTTTGTCATAATTGCCACTCTACAATATTTTTAACTAAATTTCAAGTTTTTTTAGGCGGGTTTAAGCCGAAATCGGCAATTTGCCTCTTGACGACGGGCGGCCGATTAATTATGATTTTAAGGATTTGATAAATACTAGCCATTGTATAATATAAATTATCGCAGTTTGATGCTTTATTAACCATTAAAGCTTCAAATATTATCAAAATTTGTTAAGATTTCAATTATATGGAAAGTAACTTCAATAAAAAAGAGGAGGAGACGATAAAGTTCTGGAAAGACAACAAAATATTTGAAAAGTCCGTGGCGCGCGCGCCGAAGCGCCGGAAAGAATTTGTGTTTTATGAAGGGCCGCCAACAGCTAATGCCCGTCCGGGAATCCATCACGTGGAGACACGCGTATTCAAGGATATGGTTTGCCGCTACAAGACGATGGCGGGTTTTCGGGTCCAGCGGCGCGGAGGATGGGACACGCATGGCCTGCCGGTAGAATTGCAGATCGAAAAAAAATTGAACCTCCACAATAAAAAAGAAATAGAGCAGTACGGCATTAAAGAATTTAACCGGCAGTGCCGGGATTCGGTTTGGGAACACACCAAGGAATGGGAAGCATTGACCGAACGCATCGGTTACTGGCTGGATATGGAAAACGCCTATATTACCTATGATCCGAAGTTCATGGAGTCGGTGTGGTTTGTTTTAAAGCAGGCCTGGGATAAAAAATTACTTTTCCAAGATTATAAAGTGGTACCGTATTGTCCTCGATGCGGAACGGCGCTGTCTAGCCATGAGGTGGCCCAGGGATACAAGAAAGTCAAAGATCCGTCAATATACGTAAAATTCCGGCTGTTAAACCCGGAAATGAAAAATACGTCAATTTTGGTTTGGACGACCACGCCGTGGACACTGCCGGCCAACGTGGCGGCGGCAATTAATCCGCGAATCGATTACGTTAAGGTTGAGATTTCGGCAAACAAGGGGCAATATTTGATCCTGGCTAAAAGTCGTTTGGTGGTTTTGGGCACTGATTATGAAATTGTCCAGGAAATTAAAGGAAGTGACCTGGTTGGATTGCGCTATCAAGCGGTGTTTGTGTCAGATGACGAAGCCAAGACAATTTACAAAATAATTCCAGGGGATTTTGTATCCGTAGAAGACGGAACGGGAATCGTACATATTGCACCGGCATTCGGCGCCGAAGATATGGAAGTGATCAAGGCGCAGAATAAATTATTGCGTGCCCAGAATTTGGCGGAGTTTCCGGTGATATTAAATGTGGGCGAGGACGGTACTTTTGATTTTAGCGCGGGAAAATGGGCGGGAATGTTTATAAAAGATGCCGATCCTTTAATAATTAAGGATCTTGAAGAGCGGGGTCTGATGTTCAAAGTTGAACCTTACGAGCATGATTACCCATTTTGCTGGCGGTGTAAAACGCCGTTACTTTACTATGCCAAGTTGAGTTGGTTCATTAAAATGACCAAGTTACGCGGCGAGTTGATAAAGAATAACGGTTTGATAAATTGGACGCCGTCGTATTTGAAGGAGGGGCGGTTCGGCGAATGGCTGCGCGAGGTAAAAGATTGGGCGGTTTCCCGCGACCGTTATTGGGGAACCCCATTGCCGGTATGGAAATGCGATTGCGGCAATGTTGATCTGATCGGATCGATCGACGACATGCGCTCGCGTCAATATTCGACGAATAATTATTTTATTTTCCGCCATGGCCATTCCGGCCGCCAAGAAAAAAAGATTGCCAGTTGCTGGCCGGAAATCGAACCTTTGCCGTTAACGAGCGTCGGCGAGAAAGAAGTGGCGGCCAGCGTGAAGAAACTTACCAAAAAAACAAAAATAGATTTGATCATCGCTTCGGATATACGGCGAACAAAAGAAACGGCGCAGATCGTGGCCGAAGCGACCGGGGCAAAAATAGTTTATGATAAACGGCTAAGAGAGCTGAATGTCGGCGAGTTCAACGGCCAGGATCCAAAAAATTATTGGGACTATCTTAATACACAGACCGACCGTTTTACGGCAAAGCCGAAAAGGGGGGAGAGTTTGGTGGCGTTGCGGCAGCGGGTTTACGAATTTTTGGCGGAAACCGATAAAAAATACGAAAAGAAAAACATCGTGATCGTGGCGCATGAAATGCCGTTAACGATGCTGGAATGGACCCTAAAGGGGGCGGCTTTAGAAAAGATAATCAGCGACCGCTATTCGGGCAAGATCAAAAGGATCGCGACCGGCGAGTTCCGCCAAGTCGATTTTAAGAGTTTGCCTTTTGATGACAATATGGCGATCGATCTTCATCGGCCCTATATTGACCAGATAAGGCCGATTTGCAGCAAATGCGGCGGCCGGATGGTCCGTGTGCCCCAGGTACTTGATTGCTGGCTGGATTCGGGGTCGATGCCGTTTGCACAGGCGCATTGGCCTTTCGAAAAAGGGCAATCCGCGAAAAAATCTCCAAAACTCTATCCGGCGGATTTTATTTCCGAGGCGATCGACCAGACGCGGGGGTGGTTTTATACGTTGCTTTCAGTAGCCACGGTTTTAGACTATGGTACGCCGTACAAAAATGTCGTGTCGCTAGGGCATGTACTTGACGAAAAAGGGGAGAAAATGTCGAAATCCAAGGGTAACGTGATCAACCCGTGGGAAATGGTGGAAAAATACGGCGCCGATGCAGTGAGATGGTATTTTTACACCGTAAACGATCCGGGAGATCCTAAGCTTTACGCGGAAAAGGATCTGGATTTGGCGTTAAAAAAGTTCTTGATGACATTTTGGAATTGCTATGTATTTTTAAAAACCTACGCTCCGAACGTAAAGACTCCCAAAACAGTAGCGCCAAAGCATGTTCTCGACCGGTGGATCATTTTGCGGCTCAATAAGACCATCGAGACGGTTACCGAGCGTTTGGATAAATACGATATTACCGCGGCGGCAAGGGCGGTTGAAACTTTCGCGATAAACGACCTTTCATTGTGGTACGTGCGACGTTCACGGCGCAGGCTGCAGCAGCCGCAAAATGCCGCGGAGCTTAACCAGGCGGCAAAGGTCTATGCATATGTTTTGGATAATTTGGCAAAGATCGCGGCGCCGTTTACGCCGTTCTTGAGCGAAATCGTCTATCAAGGATTATCAGGTAATGATTTCAAAAAATCCAAATCGGTTCATTTGGAAGATTGGCCTAATTTGACTAAAAAGGTATCAAAGAAATCAGTTGATGCAAGACTTGAAGAACAGATGGCGCGCGTGCGCGAATTGGTGGCGTTGGTTTTAGCCGAGCGGGCGAAGCGCCAGATCAAGGTGCGCCAGCCGTTGGCAAGGATGACTGCCGGAGGGGCGCCTTTAGAAAAAGAGTTGGCGGACCTATTGGCAGGCGAGGTTAATGTTAAGGCGGTTTTGTTCGATCTAAAGCTAAAAACAGGGATGGAAATCGATTGGACGGTTACCGCCGAATTAAAGGAAGAAGGGGTTGCCCGCGAATTCATAAGAAATATCCAGGAATTGCGGAAAAGCGCCCGATTTACTCCCGCGGATAAAATAACCATATATGCGATGGCGCAAGACGGGTTGAAGGATGCTATTGAAAGAAACCGGGGAATGATCTTGGCGGAAACTAAAGCGGCGGCAATAGAATTCAAGAAGATCGCTAAAGTGGCGGCGCAAACAGAAACTATGATCGATAAGCAATCGCTTTGGTTGGCAATCAAAATTTGCTAGAATCAAATCAGAGGCGGCATCAATCCCGCGCCGTTAAATAATTGCGGATCTGACCGGTTCGCAAATCAAATGACAGAATTTTTCATTTGGCTGGCAGTGTTCGCAATTTTTTTAGTCGCTTTGATCAAGGCGGCGGAATTGATCGCGGCCGGTACGCAAAAACTGGTAGGCGACGCGTCGGGTTCGGATATGGCAGTCGCGGCGATTGGCGCGGCACTACCCGAGACGGCGGCCGCCGCGGTGGCGGTTTTGCAAGGATGGCCGGAGCTGGCGATGGCAATTGTGATTGGTTCGTCGATCGCCAATATCCTACTTGTGGTGGGGGTAAGCGCTTTGGCCGCCAAGTCACTGACGATAAGAAAAGATCATATTGGTACGGATTTGCCGCTGTTTGCGGCCAGCGCGGTTTTGTTCTATTTTGTCGCGCAGGACGGGAAGGTTGTTTTTTGGGAAGGGTTATTGATGCTGATAGTTTTTTTTGTTTATGCGGTGGGAGTTTTGTCGAATGCCCGGCGAGAATTGACACCAAGGGATGTTATCAATCCCAGCATGATCGGGGCGGCCGGCGCGCGATTGATGGAGACCGTCGGGACGAGAATCGAAAGAGGCTTGGAGAGGGTTGCACATAGGCGCGACAATTTTTGGAAGATATCTTTAATGGTTTTGGGCGGCGCGATTTTACTGGCGGTGTCGGCGCATATTACCATTGAGGCGTTGGTCAATATTTCGTATGATTGGGTGGCGCCGACCGCGATGGCGATGGTGGTCCTAGCGGTAGCGGCGGCGGTGCCGGAACTTACGAATAGTTTAAAAGTGATCCGCAGAAAAAGATATGAAGTGGCGCTAGGTAATATTTTTGCCGCAACCACTGCCAATTTGTTACTGGTGACCGGAGTGGCGGCGATGTTCGCGCCTTTGCCACTGGACGGGGCGACGCTTATTGTCGGGCTGCCGTTTTTTGTCGCTTCGACGGGGTTGTTGCTGGTATCGGCGTTCAGCGGCAAGGTTAATTTCGGCCAGGGGCTAATGTATCTCTTCCTTTATTTCTTATTTTTTGTTAAGCTGTTCGGGTTATTCTAAACAATAAAAATATGGCATCTTTTTTTAAAGAATTGATATTCGGTCCGGAGAAAAAGCCGGATAAGAGCGCGAGTGTGCGGGCGGGTTACGATCTTCGGGCGGGTAACGGGCGCTTGGCGGCACATCATAGTGCGGCGGCGCAAAAGGTGAACAATCCGGCAAGGTCGGAGAAGGTTGTTGATGACCGTATTTTCAGGGGTGGTTACCGCAACGCGGCGTTGACCAAAAATGTGATCAAGAATTTTTATGGTGACGAAAAGATTAGAAAGCACTTTGGATTAGATACCCGTGATAAAGTATTGGAAGCAGGGGCGCATACTTTTGGAAAGCAGGATTATTCAAAGCTGGAAGCGTTAAAGAAGATCGCGGAGTATGCGGAAAAGAAACAATGGGATAAGATTCCGGGAATGACGCCGGAGATGGAAAAAATATTGAAAAACAGCCCGACGGCGCAGATGGATTACATTAAAAAATGGAAGGATACGATACGGACAACAAATAATTAAAATGTTCACGCACTACCGGACCAAGGGAGTGGTTTTAAAGAAAGTTGACCGGGGAGAGGCAGATAAGCTGTTGGTCGTTTATACCCAGGAGTTCGGCCGGATCGAGATCGTGGCGCGGGGGATCAGAAAAATTGTTTCTAAATTAAGGCCGGCAGTCGAATTCGCGGCGATCATCGAGCTGGAATTTATCCAAGGAAAGACCAGTAAAACGCTGACCGATGCGCTGGTGGTCGGGATATTGGACGGGGCGCGAAAAGATCTGGGAAAAACAGCGATGTACCGGCGGGTTATCGAATTTACGGAAAAAGCGGTGAAAGAACAGCAAAAAGATCCCGCGGTTTGGGGTCTTCTTGAGGCGACGCTGGTTTATTTGAAAGACGCGTCCGAAAAAAGTTTTGACGCAATCTGTAATTATTTTATCTGGCATCTTTTTGAAATTTGCGGCTGGCGGCCCGAATTAAGCCAAGGTTTTGCCAAGCCGCAAGAGGCGGCATTGGCGCGCTTTTTCCGGGATGCCGATATCGAACGTTCGGCCAGGGTGAGACTTACAAAAAAACAAAGCCAGCAGATGGCACAAGTGGCGGACAAATATTTTTCTTTAGTGACAAAATAAAGTAAGGGCGGCTTTTAAGCCGCGCCAATAAAAATTGATCAAATTCAAATAAAATGAGCAATTTCATAAAAACACTGATAATTTTTACACTGGTGCTGGCGGCGGTCGGCTATGGTTTTTGGCGGAAAAATATTTATTCCAAAGAGGAACTAAAGTTGGAAATGGTTGCGTCCAAAGAGGCGCGGTTGGGACAGGAGGTGGAGTATGTAGTTAAATATAAAAATAACGGTGAGTTCCGGCTAGAAAATCCGACATTAATGTTCACCGCGCCGGATTTTTCGATCAAAGACGATAAAATTTACACACAAGAGGTGATCGATTCGGAGAAGCTGGGCGGAGCGATCTATCCGGGAGAAGAACGCAGTTTTTCCTTCAAGGCAAGGTTGATCGGGAAGGCAGGCGATGCCAAGGTGGCGAAGGCGACGCTTACTTATCAGCCTAAGAATTTGAGCGCCCGATATGAATCGGTAACCACTTTTACTACGATAATGCAGGAAGTGCCGCTGGACCTGGAAATGGATTTGGCGTCGAACGTAGAGGCGAACAAAAATTTTCATTTCCGGATCAATTATTTGTCAAATGTCGATTGGCTGTTAACTGACCTGCGGGTCAATGTTGATTATCCGACGGGTTATACCTTTACCCAGTCGTCGCCAAAATCGATAGACAAAAACGAATGGAGCATTCCGGTTTTAAACAAGGGGCAATCGGGTATTATCGATATCACCGGGCAAGTTTCGGGAAATCTTAACGAGGGCAAAGTGTTCCGCGCGCGGATCGGGATGTGGAAGGATGGCCAGTATTTGCCTTTGAAAGAGATCGAAAAAGGGACCCGCATCGAGAAGCCTACAGTTTCCATCCGCCAAACGATAAATGGCGATGCCAATTATGTGGCCAAGCCCGGCGAGTGGCTTCATTATGAGGTTTATTTGCAGAATATCAGCGACGGGGAACTTTATAATTTAACGATGGTGGATAAGCTGGATGGGGATTTGTATGATTTTGGCAGCATCAAGACCGATACGGGTAACTTTAAGCAGGGAGATAATTCGATCGTTTTCGATTGGCGGCAGAATAACAAGCTGGCTTATTTATCCGTAATGGAGGAAGGCAAGGTGGAATTTTGGATAAAATTAAAGGACGACCTAAGCCGGCTAAACCAGCCGGAGTTGAGCAATAAAGTGATGGTTGGTTCGGCAAGGGAAGATTTTATTACCAAGATAAGCTCGAAACTTGAGTTAGCGCAAAAAGTGTTCTATAACGATGAAATATTCGGAAATTCCGGGCCGTTTCCGCCGCGGGTGGGTGAAGTAACAACCTATACCGTAACTTGGCAGGTAAAGAACTACTATTCAGACGTTAAGGGTGTAACCATCAAGACTGTTTTACCTCCGGAAGCACAGTTTAACAGCGATAAGGTTTTTCCGGAAGACCAGGCGGGAAAGCTGGTGTACAATGCGGATACTCGGGAGTTATCTTGGAGTATCGGAGATATGACGGCAGGGCAGGGGTTAATTTCCAGTCCGCTTAATGTATCATTCCAGATTTCGGTAACGCCGATGAGTTCCCAGGCGGGAGGAGTCGCGGGAATAATAGGCGCAACCACGGTGCGCGGCGACGATGGATGGACCGATACGACATTGGAAACGACCGTGGCGGCGGTTGATACCGCTTCCATATCGGACAGCGAGACGGGGCAGAATAACGGAATAGTGCAACCCAAGCAATAACGATAAAGACAAATTCCAAATATAAATTCGAACAGGCAAGATCTGATATTTGGATTTGCAAAACGAAACTATGGACCAAATGCAAAATATAATTTCATTGGCGAAAAGGAGGGGGTTTATTTTTCCGTCCTCGGAAATTTACGGGGGGTTCGCGGCGGTATATGATTACGGCCATTACGGGACATTGCTCAAAAACAATATTCGCGACGCGTGGTGGCGGCATATGGTGCAGTTAAGGGATGATGTGGTGGGTTTAGACTCGGCGATTTTTATGCATCCGACCACTTGGAAGGCTTCGGGCCATGTTGACAGTTTTGATGATCCGCAAGTTGACTGCAAAAAGTGCAAGGCGCGGTGGCGCGCCGACCATATTTTGGAGCAATTCGACATAAGTGCCGACAAGCAGCCTTTGGATTTTATCAATGCCGAGCTGGATAAATTGCGCACGGAAAAGAAGCTTAAATGCGCCAATTGCGGTTCGGTCGATTTAACGCCGGCAAAGAGGTTTTCGCTGATGGTAAAATCGAACCTTGGCTCGCCTACCGATGCATTAAGCGAAGAAAATGTGGTTTATTTGCGGCCCGAAACCTGCGGGGGTATTTATTTGGAATATAAGAACACTATCGATACTACCCGGGTTAAGCTGCCGTTCGGCATCGCGCAGGTGGGCAAGGCTTTCCGCAACGAGATCGTGGCGCGGCAATTTATTTTCCGTACCCGGGAATTCGAGCAGATGGAAATGCAGTATTTTTTGCATCCTTCGATGATGGTCAAGAAGTACGATGAGTGGAAAAAAACCCGCTGGGAATGGTATTTGGAATACGGGATGGCCGAAGGCGACATCCGGTGGTATAAACATGAGAAACTGGCGCATTACGCTTCCGAAGCTTATGATATCGAATATAATTTCAAATCATTGGGCGGCTACAAAGAAGTGGAGGGGATACATGCGCGCGGTGACTGGGATTTAAGCCAACATGGAAAGTTTTCGGGCCAGGATTTGAGTTATACCGATGCGGTAACCGGCGAGAAGTTTATACCGCATATCATGGAAACTTCGGTGGGGTTGAACCGATTGATGTTTATGTTCCTGGACAAGGCTTACTGCGAGGAGGAAGTTAATGGTGAAAAGCGTACGGTTTTGAAGTTCGATAAGCGCTTGGCGCCGGTCAAAGTTGCGGTATTCCCGTTACTAAAGAACAAGCCTGAATTGGTGGCCAAGGCGCATTCGATCTATGAAGACTTGAGAAGGGTTTTTATGTGCGAATTTGATGACAGCGGAAATATTGGCAAACGTTACCGCCGCCAAGACGAGATCGGTACGCCTTATTGCTTGACGGTTGATTTTGATACTTTAGAAAAAAACGACGTAACGGTGCGCGATCGCGACACAATGAAACAGGAAAGAATTGCTATTGGGGAGTTGAGGGATTATATCGGGGATAAATTATTAAAGTTTTAAATCATAACCGCGGGGGCGGTTGGATAGCATAACGAAGCGGCCGGAAGGTAGGCGGAGTTTGCGGTCTTACTATGGACGGCGCCAAACCAGCTGGTCCTTTTAAAAATATGGATGACAAAATCGTGGGCGGTACGATTGGGGGTGTGGATTTGAGTAGTTATGCCACTACCAAAAAGAAGGAAAAAACCATTAGCGATCCGAATAAAAACAAGAAAAAGAATAAAATATATTTTTTGATCATTGCCGCATGCTTGATCGCGATGGTGGCACTTTGGGGGTATTATTTTTCACAGGGGCAACCCGAGGAGGTTTACGTGGCACCAACCTCGGTTCCTGCCGAATAGGTATTGATATTTTTCGTGGTTATTTGGTTTGTATTTTAAAAAGCAATGTTTGATTTTAAGCAAAAGGGCTTCACATTGATCGAACTTTTGGTAGTGATCGCGGTAATCGGAATAATTTCAAGCTTGGTTTTGGTAAGTATGGGCGAGGCGCGGGCCAAGGCGCGTGATTCCCGACGCAAAAGCGACATTGACCAGGTTAGGAGGGCATTGGAGCTTTATTATATTGATAATGGCCAGTATCCGCTTTCGGGCGGGGCGGTGTCACCGAATAGCGGCTGGACGAACAGCAACCATAGCAGCTGGGATAATTTGGCAACGGATTTGAGGCCTTATTTGGCAGGATTGCCCAAAGATCCGGTAAATAGTTCAAGCGGGTGGGCAGGTACCGCCGGTATTTATACCTATAATTTTTATTCCCGCGGCTACGGTTGCGAGCGGCATTGGTATATGATCGTTTACCGCATGGAAAAAACCACGACGGCCAGCCCCGGAGTACTGGCGTGCAATGGCACGAATTTCAATTACAGCGGCACGGTAACGATCGGAATGAGACAGAAATAGGAGTTATTTGCCGGCAGAAAAATAATTATCGAATAAACATAATAATAACAATGGAAATAAGGCAACTTCTTTTAGAAGCGCGAAAGATATGGGGGAACAATAGGCTTGTTCTTCCAGAGATAATAATCAGGGCAGGTAAGATCTTGGGGGATATGTGTCGTTACGCCCGTAATGAAAAAATCACGGATGCGGCCAATGAAGAGGAATTGAAAAAAGAGATGGGTAATTTAATATTTTCCACGATTCGCTGGTGCGATGACTTGGGCTATGATCCCGAAGATTGCATAAAACTTGCGGTCGAAGCGCAAAAAAAATACCAAAAAGATGTTTACAAAAACAATACTAAATAACGGATTAAGGATCATTACCGTGCCCTCGGACAATACCGATACCGTAACCGTATTGGCGTTGGTCGGCACCGGTTCTAAATATGAAACCAAGGAGATCAGCGGCATTTCCCATTTTTTAGAGCATTTGCAATTCAAGGGCACAAAAAAACGGCCAACTCAGATGGATATTTGGAGCGCAGTTGACGAAATGGGGGGAGTTTCCAACGCGTTTACATCGCAAGAGTATACGGGTTATTACGTTAAAGTGCAGAGTGCTAAATTTGAAACGGCATTTGATATCGTGTCGGATATTTTTTTAAATGCCACTTTGCCGGCTGAGGAGATCGAAAAAGAACGGGGAACGATTATCGAGGAATTGAATATGTACTACGACCATCCGATGCGCCATATCTGGACGGTTTGGGGACAGGCTCTTTACGGCGACCAGCCGGCGGGGTGGGATATTGGCGGGACCGAGGAGACGGTTAAAAAAATAACCCGCGACCAGTTGATCGCCTACCGCAGTTCGAATTACATGGCGCAGAACACGATCCTTTGCATAACCGGAAAATTTGATGTCCGGCACGCCGAAAATTTGGCCGGGCAATATTTCGGGGAATTTGCGGCCAAAGCGCCTGGAGGAAAGGCGCCGGTAAGCGAAAACCAAAAGGCGCCCAATATGCTGATCTATAAAAAAGATACCAAACAAACTCAAGTGGCGCTGGGGGTGCGGGCTTTCAATTTATTCCATCCGAAACGCTATGCGCTGGAATTGCTGGATGTTATTTTGGGCGGTATGAGCTCGTCGCGGCTAATGGATGAAGTACGCTTTAAAAGGGGGCTGGTTTACGATGTGCACACCGAGGTTTCAATGGATCCGGATACCGGTTCACTGGCGGCATCGGCCAATCTGGATAGTTCTCGGCTTGACGAGGGGCTGGCGGTGATTTTGAATGAATTCAGAAAAATCCGCGATGCTAAAGTCGGGCAAGGTGAATTGCGGAAAGCAAAAGATAATTATATCGGCCGAAGCGCGATCGCACTGGAGTCGTCGCATTCGCGCGGGTTGTTTTATAGCGAGCAGGATTTGATGGAGGGTCGGATATTGGAGCCGGAGGATGTTTACAAAAAAATTGATCAAGTCACGGTCGATGAAATTCAAGAAGCGGCGCGCGAAGTTTTCAAGCCGGAAAATTTAAATCTGGCAGTGATCGGGCCGTATGATGATAAGGCAAGGTTTGAAAAAATTATCAATAACGCATTATAAAATGTTTGGCATTGGAGAAAACAAAAAGGCGGCGGATATATCATGGAATGCGATCATTAAGATCGCGCTGACGCTGGTAATCGGCTACGCGCTTTATTTGGCGCGCGATGTTTTACTTTTGACGCTATTTGGATTGATAATTTCGGTATTATTCAATCCGGCGATAAATTTTTTGCGCAAATTCAAGATATCCAGAACCATCGCAACGTTATTTGTGTATTTTTCGGTATTAGGAGCACTGGCGATGATGATATATTTTTTGGCGCCGGTAATCGTGGTCGAGACGCAGCAGCTGGGGCAGTTGTTCCCGGTTTATTTTGAACAGGTGGCGCCGTTTTTGTCGGGGATGGGATTTGCGGTTTTTCAAAGTATGGATGCGTTCATTGCCGCAATCCGGGATTGGCTGGTAGGGGCATCGTCGTCGATCATCGGATCCTTGGCATCGGTTTTTGGCGGCGTGTTTTTAACTTTGACGGTATTTACGATCGCAATTTTCTTTTCTTTGGACGAGGAAGGGGTTGAAAAATCGATAATGCTTGCGGTACCCAAAAAGTACGAAAAAACCGCGCTGGCGTGGTGGGAAAAGTCGCAGGTTAAAATATCGGGGTGGTTTGTGGTTCGTTTTGCGGGCATGGTGGCGGTAGGAATGCTGACGTCTTTGGCGTGCTGGGCGCTGGATATCCGTTACCCGGTGTTCCTTGGGTTTTTGGCCGGTATTTCCGATATTATTCCGTTTGTTGGACCATTGGCGGCGGGGGCGGTGATGGCGATGTCGGCGTTGCTGGATTCGTGGCAGAAGGCGCTGGCGATCATTGCGATATTCACTGTGATCCAACAACTTGAAAATAACTTGATAATTCCGCTTTTGACCAAAAAATTTATGGAGTTTCCGGCGATACTGGTTTTGGTTTCGATCTTGGTGGGCGATGCGCTTTGGGGGCTGGCGGGCGCGATTTTGGCGATCCCATTATTCGGTATTTTGTACGATTTTGTCCGGGATTATTTGATCAAGAACAAAGAAGTGTCTTAGGGATCTTTTGCGAACAATATGCGCACCATACCCACATCTTTGCCCCATATTTTTAATTTTCTCAGTCGCAATATTTTCAATGTAGCTATTGCTACATTTTAAATATTGCTTGGTCGGAAATTTAAAATCTGGGGACAAATCTGCGGATAATATCTGTATATTGTTTGCGAAAGATCTCTTTTAATTATTATGCCGGGAACATTATATATCATTGCCACGCCTATCGGTAATTTAGGCGATATTACTTTTCGGGCGGTGGAGGTGTTAAAAGGCGCCGATCTGGTTTTGTGCGAGGATACGCGCGTGGCCCGGGGGTTATTGGCGCATTTTGATATCGATAAGCCATTATTGAGTTACCATCAGCATTCGGATTTGCATAAAACAGATCAGATTTTGGGATTGTTGAAAGAAAGCAAGGTTTTGGCGTTGATTTCCGATGCCGGCACTCCCGGGATAAGCGATCCGGGCAACCAGTTAGTGGAGGCGGTGGTTAAAAATTTAGGTGACGTTGTTAAAGTTGTTCCCATTCCCGGCGCCAACGCGGCGATAAGCGCGCTGAGCGTTTCCGGTTTTGCGACCGACAGATTCGTTTTTTTAGGGTTTCCGCCGGCAAAGAACAAGCGAAAAAAATACTTTCAAGAATTACTGGCCAGCGAGAATACGGCAGTATTTTACGAGTCCAATTTCCGCATATTGAAAACTTTGGGAGAGATCGACCAGCTGAATCCGGATAAGCGGCGCCGGATCGCCGTTTTCCGGGAATTGACGAAATTATTTGAAACCGCTTACCGCGGCACGATTGCCGAGGTGATCGAAAAAGTAAAAAATGATCCCCAAAAAGGCGAGTTTGTCGTAGTGCTTGAAGGAAAAACCAAATAAAATTATAATCTTTTTATAGCCCGCAAAATGATAAAAAAACTTCCAAACAATTCGATTATGTTCTCGTCGCGTTCCGGATATTTCGGAAGGTTTTTTATTCGGCGCAAATAAAAGGATCGATTTGTACCAAGCAAAAAGCCTTCCGCGGTGCGGAAGGCTTGTTCGTTTAAAAGATTCGATACGGCAAGAATGGAGGTGGAGACAACGGAAAAAACTGATCCGCCGGCGATCGTGCCAGATATTGATCCGAATACTTGGATTGTTTACGGCGAGGATGTGTTTGCTTACGGAGTTCCTACGTGAATTTTCCGGCATAGTCCGGCAGGCTGGCTTTTTGGCCAGCGCTTTTATTTATACGTCAGGATGTCTTGTGGTTCTTTCTTGGAGCAGTTTATTTGATTTGCCGCTATTTGAAAAAAAGGCGGTTTATGATATGAGAACATATTATGCAAAATAAAAAATATTACATCACTACAACCCTGCCTTACGTGAATGCCAAGCCGCATATTGGTTTTGCGCTGGAGATCATTCAGGCGGATGTTTTGGCCCGCTGGCAAAGAGCGCGGGGAAACGAGGTTTTTTTTAACACCGGGACTGATGAGCATGGGCTGAAAATTTTCCAAAAAGCCCAGGAATTGGGAAAAACCGCCCAAGAATATTGCGATGAATCGGCGGAGCCGTTCAGGGAATTAAAGAGCAAGCTTGACCTGTCGTTCGATAATTTCATCCGCACCACCGACGAGCATCATGTAAAAGCGGCGCAGGAATTTTGGCGCCGGTGCGCGGCTAAGGGTGATATTTATAAAAAAATCTATAAAGCCAAGTATTGCGTGGGTTGCGAGCTGGAGGTAACCGATTCGCAGCTAGTGAACGGCCGGTGCCCTATCCATCCCAACAAGGACGTAGAGACCATTGAGGAAGAGAATTATTTTTTCCGATTTTCAAAATACCAGCAAGCATTGCTTGATTTATACGGCAAGGAAGCGAATTTTGTTTTGCCCGAAGGGAGATTTAACGAGATAAAAAGTTTTGCAACGCAAGGTTTGCAGGATTTTTCCGTTTCGCGCGTGAAAGAAAAAATGCCATGGGGTATTCCGGTTCCGGGCGACGATTCGCAAGTGATGTATGTGTGGTTTGACGCGCTGGTAAATTATATTTCTTGTTTGGGCTGGCCGGATAACGAAGCGAAATTCGCGGAGTTTTGGGGGGATAAGGAAAATCGTAACGCGGTTCAGGTAGCGGGCAAAGACAATCTGCGCCAGCAGAGCGCGATGTGGCAGGCAATGTTGATGTCGGCGGGGCTGCCGTGTTCAAAGCAGATATTTATCCATGGGTTTATTACGGCTAACGGCCAGAAAATGTCCAAGTCGCTGGGCAATGTGATTGATCCGGTCGAGTTGGTGAATAAATACGGGACCGATGCGGTGCGCTATTTCATGCTGCGAGAGATTCCGCCCACCGAGGACGGGGATTTTTCTTATGAAAAATTCGAGGAACGCTATAATGCGGATTTGGCCAAGGGAATCGGGAATCTGGCGGCAAGGGTAGTAACGATCGCGGGCAAGATCGGCGCGGCGGAGAAAGAGGAGGCGGTTAGCCCGGAGATCAAAATGGAAATCGAAGCGGCACAAAAAAACCTTGACGATTGCTTGAAAAATTATAAATTTAACGAGGCGCTGGCCGGAATTTGGAAGCTGATAAATTTTGGCGACAAATATATCGAAAAAACCCAACCATGGAAAACAAAAGATGGGGCGGCGGTGGGCGGGTTATTGTTTGCCTTGGGTAAGATTGCGGATATGATAGAGCCGTTTATTCCGGAAACGTCCGCTAAGCTGAATAAGATGCTGGCAAGCCAAGAGTCTGAGATATTATTTCCCCGACTTGACGCGGTGAAATAATTTTTGTATATATTTTATTATCGAATATGAAAAACCGGATTAAGCAGAACAATTTTTGGTTTAGCTTTTACTTTAGCCGACTCGGAAGTCCGGTAATTTTTGCTTGAAGTTAAAAGATCGATAAATAAAACTTCAAAGCTCCCGGACTTCCGGGAGTTTTTTCGTTTAAGGCAACATTTACGCTTAATTATTAAAAAAAATAACCATATGGGGTATAAAAACCAAAAAATAATCGGGATCCAGGGAGGCGAAGGGAGCTATAACCACCAGGCAGCAGTAGAAAATTGTCCGGGACGGGGCCGGATCGAATATCTTTACAATACCAGGGCGGTATTGGAAGCGGTGGAGTCAAAAAGGGTTGATTACGGCCAATTCGCGCTGGTGAATACATTGGGCGGAACGGTGGGCGAAACCATGGAAGAGATCGGCCGGCACCGGTTTGCGGTTATCGATTCATATCGCATGCAGATCCGCCATTGCCTGATGGCGCGCAAAGGCGTTACCAAGCGGCTGATCGGCAAGATCATGTCGCACGAGCAGGCATTAAAGCAATGCGCGCGCAACCTGGAAAAATATTACGGATGGTGCCAGGCAATCGCCGGAAGCGGTGATTTGGCCGATACGGCGCAAATCGCGAAAGCTTTGGCGGAAGGAAGGCTGGCTAGCGATACGGCCGTGGTGGGGTCAAAAAACCTGGCTAGTATTTACGGTTTGGATATTTTACAAAGCAATCTGCAGGACCATGACAATAACTACACCACATTTCTTCTTGTTGCGGCAAACCATTAGCAAGACCAATGGTTTGCTACCGGAGGAAGAAATAACAGTTTTAGATCTTTTAAATTAAAAATATCCAGTAATTGAAGAGGTGGTTGCTATGAGGGACATCGAAGGGTTTATGGAAATAATATTTCAATCATGGCTAGAAATGATCAATAAGGGAGTTGAACTTACTTTTATCGAAGATTCTGAATTGAGTGACGGCGGATTCTATAACGTTATTGCAAAAATATTGGGTGCTAATTTTTATAGATATGGCAATCAGTATAATTTTGCGCGTTATATTTTCACTAAGCCTGCCATTAGGGGAGGTTTTGAGATTTTGGCCATGATGAAAATTGAAAAATCAACAATTTGTCATGATAAAAATCTTCAGTCGGAAATCGGCCGTTTTTGGGGAATAACTAATAGGTTTATGGATAAAAAAGGGTTGAAACACATATACTATATTGACAATGAAAGAGCGTATTTCGCGATCGCGAGAGGTATAGCTGTTGACCATAATTGATTTGAGGAGGGAAGGGAAATGGCAAGTGCGGCTGGGAGAGTAGAAATTATGCCGTCCGGATTGGACGGTGGTATTGAATCGGCAGATAACGACAATTGGGTAAGGTTGGCGCTTTTAAACCCCCAATTGGCAGCACTGATCAAGGGAGAGATGCTTACGATGAATCCAGGGGAAGTTGCGGGCAGTTTCATAAATGGATATATTCCGTACCCTTCGCAGCCAACAGATATTTCGGCGTGTTGCGGGATCTATCCATGGGAGCGCCGTTATATTATCAGACCCCTGATCTTTGCTGAGCCGGCGAAAGCGGCAAACGGGGCATTGGTTTTTAAAGTGTTTGAAATTATAGTTGGTGATGATGGGGTTATCCCTCAAAGAAAGAGAACTTTACTTGAGGTAGTTGATTTGTTTTTCCGCGGCCAACATCATCTAATGCGAGAAAACGAATTAGCAAAGAAAAAAAAGGCAGGCGGTTACACATATTGCTATTATTATATCGTCACCAGGAGTGGCGACGCGAAAGTGATAACCATTTCCTGCGCATTACTTCCGCCATAGATTGCTTACGAGCAATCTTTTGAAGGGTAGTCGGGTATTCCTCGATTTACCCTTTTTGCTTTATTGACGTAATGATTTTGATTTGTTAATTAATATCCATAAGCAAAATATGAACCGCCAAAAACCACAAAAAAACAGTATGCTGGCTATGGCCCTCCTTTTTAAAGCAAAGGAGATCATTTTGTTTAGATAAACGCGAAAATAAAAATTCAAACAAAAAACCCTCCTTTGCGGAGGGTTTTTTGTTTGACGCATATTAGGACATTTAAAAATAGGAAAGGGGATGCTTGATGAAATACGAGGGAAATACGGAAGGGAACGGACATCGGCCGCGGTCTTTTTGGACTAACGGTTCGATAAGCGATTGGATCGGCTCCGATGATTTGGGTCGAGATTGCATGGCGCGGCATCCGGATTCTTTGGGCGAGAAATGCGCTTATGGCAACCCGCGCGACAAGCCGGCAGCCAAAAGACTGGGTTGTTGTCCATTTTCATTGGATAAAGAAATAGGGCAGGTTTTTTAACCGCCTTTTTTATTTATATTTATTGTGGAGCCGGGCTATTGACATGGTATTTAACATTTGATAAGAAATTAGCATATCGAAAATTATGCAAAGCCAAAGCCGACAAAATAACAACTTGTTGCCGGTCCTGGGACTCCTGATTATTAAGGAGGGTCTTTTGCTTGGCAGGAAATAGGAAAATAAAAAAAGCCAAACAAGAGACCTTCGCCAAAAGCGAAGGTTTTTTAATGGAAAAACGAGATTAGTACTACTAAAATCACGAAAATGAAAACAGTATCAATGGTCATTATTAGCATCCTGCTGTTGCCGGTCCTACTGATCGGGAAGGGCTTTTTGTATGGCAAGGTTTGAGAGATAAGTAACGTTGCCAGACACAAAGCTCTTCTGAAAAGAAGAGGCTTTTTAAAATAGAACCTTAATAATTTGGTATTTAGAGAGGGGGAATGATTTTGATGGATGCTATAAGAATGTTGGATGATCTTGGTTTTGAAAAAATAACATTAGCTGCCGGAGATATTAGGTATCGTGTTTTGTCTGCAAATTTTATTTTTTTGGAGGTATCGTTCGATCGTGTGTTGGTCGATAATCGTGCCGAGGAATGCAGACGGACCGTAAAGGCGTTGATAGATAGGTATCCTGGACATAAAATTGTCTTTCTGGGTACTGCGGATGATTTCAGTTTTGGGTTGTGCGTTATGAAAAAACCGCAAACGGCGAGCGGTTTATTTTTCCGGGCGATCATGAATTCAGGTTTAGAAATAAAAGAGGTTGACCGGAAAGAAGTAATTGGCTGGGAACATTTATTTCCTGATCAATATTGTATCGCGGGAATGACTAAAGAAGAAGGTAAAATTAATTGTTGAGGTGAAACAAATGGTAGGCAGTTTCGAGGATCAGGCGTTATCGGATCTCACGGCGTTAAAAAATGTGCCTGGATGGGTAGTAGGTAGGCAAGTTGAAAGACCAGTAGTAGTTCCCGGTAGCGAACAGGGTGGAACGGTAGCGTTTAAAGTAGAGTGTGTTTGGTAGAGGAGGATGAAATGAGGCAAAAAATGAGCGGGAAGGTCACTTTTTTCAGAGATGAAGAAGGGATTGTTGTTTGCTCAGGGAGCCCAGCAGCGGTTGCCAAATTAGCGAAAGATTCGGGCTGCTTGGTGCGGATTAATAGGAAGAATCCGTTAGCGGGTTCAATGAAAGGCTGGCAAATTGTCGGCAATTGGGTTCACTCTCCTCAAAGAGTGGACCCGTATTTATTTTATAAAAGCGATCCAAATTGAAAAAAGCCGTTTATTGGATTACAATAAAACATTAATCGAGCAAAGCGAGGCCAAAGTTCTCGCGGAGCGGGGTTTTTGCGAAAAATATGGAAAATACAGAATATAAAATTCCCAAAGGGAAGAAGGCAGTGTTCGTGGGGAGGTTCCAGCCATTGCATAATGGCCATTTGGAGGCGATCAAATGGGTCGTGGCCCAAGCAGGACGGGTAGAGATCGTGATCGGCAGTATGCAGGAATATGGCCAAATAAAAAACCCGCTCGATTACAAAGAACGCAAGGCAATTTTGGAAGCGGCGCTGGCCGAAGCGGGTGTTAAAAATTACAAGATCTACGGGTTGCCGGATTTTAATAATGCGGCGGCTTGGTCAAAAAAATTACTGGAAATCACCGGCCTGGAGGCTAAAGATACGGTTTTAGTGTCGTTGAATGACTGGGTTAAGGATTGTGGCCGAAAGATCGGGATCGAGGCGGCCGACAATCCGGTTTTTTGCGACAATCTGGCCGCCACGCAGGTGCGCCAGACGATCGTGGCGGGATTTGATTGGGAAAAGCTGGTGCCGCCGGCGGCGGCAAAATATTTAAAAGAAAACGGCGGATTAAAAAGGATTGCCGAAAGCCAAATTTTGCCCGAAGATAAGATCGCCGTTTACGTTAAAGAGAAAATGGAGGCGGCCGGATTGAGCCGGGCGGTGATCGGTGTTTCGGGCGGGATAGATTCGGCGGTAATGGCGATAATTTTAAACAAGGTGTTGAAAAAGAAAGCGATCTTCGTGTGGATGCCGTTCGTGCGCAAATGTCCGTTTGGCAACAATGTGGCGCGCTTGGAAGAGGCGTTTAAAATGGAGATTAAAAAGATCTATTTGGATAAAGTGATCCAAACTTTTGCCAAGGCGCTGCCCGATGGCGGCAATTTGGTTTACGGCAATTTAAAGCCGCGCTTGCGCATGGCAACCCTTTATTATTTTGCCAATTTAAAGAAAGCAATGGTGATCGGGACAACCAACCGCACGGAAATGGAAATCGGTTATTTTACCAAATACGGTGACGGGGGAGTAGACATCGAACCGATCGCTGACCTTTATAAAGGCGAGATCTATGAAATGGCCAAGAGGCTAAAAGTTCCCAGCGAGATCATCGAGGTGGCGCCAACCGCGGCGCTTTGGCCGGGGCAGACCGATGAAAAAGAATTGGGATTGAGCTATTTCCAGCTGGATACGGCGTTAAAGCTTCTGGCGCAGGGAATGCTTCCCGACGAAGTTTGTTTCTTGGCAAATATTGATCCCAAAAAGATGCAAAAGATCATTGACCGCAAGACCAAGAATAACCATAAGCTGGCGATGCCGCCGGCACTGACGCTAAAAGAAAAATAAGAATATAAAAAATTTCTAAATTATTTATCCGGTAACCGTATCTAATATCCGAAAATTCCGGATTAAATTTGCCGGGTTGATCGGGTTTTTGGCGGCGGGATATAAAATTTAACATATAATATGTTCGATATTTTAAGTGCGCTGGTCGTAATTTTGGGATTGGTGGTGTTCGAAGTGGTGAATAGCGTGGATAACGCGATCGTTAACGCTTATGTTCTAAAGACTATGAGCGCCAAATGGCGCCGAATCTTTTTGATTTGGGGCATGTTTTTTGCGGTGTTCGTGGTGCGGGGGGTATTGCCGTTTTTGGTGGTATGGTTGACGGTGCCGGGAATTGGTTTTGCCGAGGCATTCCACGCGATGTTTTCCAGCTCGCCGGAAGTGGCGGAGGCGATCGAAGCCGGCCGGCCGTTGATCTTGATGGGGGCGGGGGTGTTTTTATTCTTACTTTATTTACACTGGTTGTTTTTGGAAGAAAAAAAGCCATTTTATTGGCTGGACCGGGTCGTTAAACCGCATTACGGGATCTGGTTTTTTGGGTTTGCGGCGATAATGCTGGTGGGGCTGCTTTATGCGGCCAGTTATAACCCGATGTTAATGTTGTCGGCGGCCATCGGTAACGCAGCGTTCTTTATTTTGTACGGGTTCCGCGAGCAAGCGGAGAAGCAAAGTGAGCGCCTCATGAAGGGCGCCGGCTCAATGGGCGATCTTTCCAAGCTGCTTTATCTGGAGGTACTGGATATGTCGTTTTCATTCGACGGGGTTTTGGGGGCGTTTGCGTTTACTACGTCGGTGCCATTGATCTTGATCGGTAACGGTATTGGGGCGTTGGTGGTGCGGGAAATGACCTTGCGGAGCGTTGACCGGGTGGCGCTTTATCGTTATTTGAAAAACGGCGCAATGACATCGATCGGAATTTTAGGGCTAGTGATCGTTTATGAGAGTTTCGGCCATGAATTGCCGGAATTTTTGCCGACACTGGTAACTTTGTTTTTTGTGGGGTTTGCCTTTTGGAAGTCGCACAAATTGATCAAGATCCGGCCGGTACCGGTGCCGTCAAGATAATGTAATCGACTATGAAACTCATCGATACGCACGCACATTTGAATTTAGAAGAATATAATAATGACCGCCGCCAGGTGATCGAAAATTCCCTCAATGAGGGAGTTTTCATGATCAATGTGGGGGTTAATTACGCGTCGTCGTTGCGGGCGGTGGAAATTTCCCAAGAGGCGGCCGAAGGGATTTGGGCGGCCGTGGGTCTTCATCCGCAAAACATTGACGATGATTTGCATCCGGAGGCAAAAGATTTCCGGCGGCCGGAAGATATCAGAGAACCGGAATTCAATGCGGAATCATACCGCCAGTTGGTAAAATCGACATCCAAAGTGGTGGCAGTGGGAGAGATCGGGCTTGATTATTCGCGTTTGCCCAGCGACGAGATCAAGGCATCGGCGATACGTTTGAAACAGCAGGAAATCTTCAAAAAGCAATTGGAATTCGCAAAAGAGCTGGGTTTGCCGGTGATCATTCACTCACGTACGGCGCATAAGGACGTTTTGCGGATATTAAAGGGGTTTGCCGGTCCACAAGGCCGTATTGATGGCGTAGTCCATTGTTTTTCGGGTAATGCCAAAGAGGCGGCCCAATTGTATGACTTGGGCCTATATTTCGGCTTGAACGGGATAATCTTTAAAACCGATATTAATGAAGCGATCGCGGGCATGCCGCTGGATCGGATATTGCTGGAAACTGACTGTCCGTTTTTGTCGCCATTACCGGAGGTGAAGCGCAACGAGCCGCGGTTTGTGGCCAATGTGGCCGAGCGCGTGGCGCAGATACGCAATGATTCTGTGGAAACGATCATCGAGGCGGCAACCGCCAATGCGCGAAAACTGTTCAAAATATAAAAACGGGCGGCGAGGCGCGCAAGGTTGATTTTATCATTATTTAACGCTATTATAGGCCTGTTGCGGCGAGCCAAGAATGTATTAGCGGGCCAAGGAGGGGTCGCATAGCGGCATTGCAAGAGGTTGCTAACCTCTGACGGTCTTAAAGCCGTCCGTGGGTTCGAATCCCGCCCCCTCCGCCAATATTATCGAGCGGTTTTCAAGCGAGTACCCGCGAAGTATTCGAGTTTTATGGAAATTGACCTAAAACAATTAATAAATTTTATCACCGAGGCTAATAAGGCGGGGTATGCCTCCGGCCAGGATGATATTTGGAAAAAACAACCTGATGGTTCTACAACCATAAACTATAAAAGAGAAGATTGGCTTTTTTGCGATAATTATTTCGGCGGCGAGCCGTTTGGAGGCAGGGAGGTTGTTTTTTACCAAGATAAGCCGGTTTTTATGATGACTTACTATGGAAGAATTAGTGATAAAACATTAGATAGTAAAATTATTTATTCATTCTTGCAAAAAGCCTTAAAATTGTTTCCGGAAGACAAGCCATTCAGGGGGCCAAAAAATTTATACGAACAAATCGATGGGAGAAAGATGATGTATGAAAATAATTACCGTGGAGAGATCGATTATTTTTCGGGCGAGGAAAAAATATTCATTGACGGTAAAGAGGTTTATGAAGCAAGATATGCCGGGGGTTTAGTTGACCAGTAAATTTTACATTTTTTGGAGATCGGTATTTGCGACAGCACCAAAAGAACTCAACAGAAAGGGGCTCTTTTTTGTTATTGGTTTGCTGGGATACTTTGGGGCTATGCTTCGGGGGAGTTTATTGGATTGTGGCGCGGCGATTTAGTATAATAATGGCAAGCTGATAATTAACATTAATCATATGTTGCAAGAGAATCGCGCGCCGGAAGAAAAAATCGAGAGCCAAGAAATTGTTGGGGTTAATCCGGGTCCGGGAGAGGTTTCTAACCTTTTGGCGCGGCTTGAAGGTAAACCGATAATCGATGCGGCCGATAGTTCGGGCCAAGACCGTTTAGCAGAGGATGCAAAAAGGGAGGCGGTTGAGGCGGCGATTTTGGTTATGGAGGGATTGACCAATGCAACCAATTCCAGGATCGATAGTTTAGAGGCGGCGTTGAAGAATGTTGCAAATGGCGCCAATGACAGTCTGCAGGAAGCAAGCGGCGGCGCGGCGTTTTACGGGTTGGATGGTCGCGCGGTTAATAATAGATCGGATATTTTGTCGGACGTAAGCGAGGCGCTGTTTCTAAGAAAAATGGAAGCAACCGGCGATATTGGCGAATTACCGGGTTGTATGGAGAATTGTGCCGGAATGATGGGCGCGGCGCGGAAATTGAAGGATGAATTAGAAGGCGGGATGCCGGATACGGGTAAAATGCAGGCATTGCGGTTAAAATTAAACATGACTTTGTAACAATTATGGATTTGCAAAAGATGAAAGACGATATGAATAATGCCGGTTTTTCCCCGGAGGCGATGGTGGCGATAAATGCCATCATGGACCGGGCGATCAAGCGCGGCAAGCTGGAAAAAGATGAGAACGACGATCTTTGCGGGATCATCGAACTTGAAGTTGAAGCGGCTAAAATAGAAATAAACGCGCGCAAGCAAATGATATCGGCGCTAGATGATTTTGCCGACTCGGTAGAGAGGGCAGTTTGCGATGCGGCCAGCAAGATAAAGAAGATCGACCAGGATTTGGCGGAAACAGTGCGGTTGCCGGAAGATAAAAAACCGGCGTGATTGATAAATGAATTGCGGATCTTAAAAAACAAAAAACCCTCTTTATGGAGGGTTTTTGTTTTTTGTATCTGATTAACATTATTTGCTGAGTTTTTCCAAAATATCCATTTCTTTTTGCATATCTTTGTCGCCAATGGCGCTTATTTCTTTGGCGAAATAGGTTGAAAACGTGCCAAACAGTTTCTTGTAGCCGTCGGATACTTGAAGTTTTATTGATTGGCGCTCCCATTGGCCAAGACTGGGATAGGGCCGGGGAAGGACGCGGATGCCGTAATGGTCGTCAACCATCGGCGCCCATGGTTGCGGTTGGCGCCATTCCTGGTGGCTGCGTTCGTCATGGATCCAATCTTTGACCATGTTGGCGTACCGTGCTAGCGCGATACCCTTGCGGATGCCGTTATTTTCAAAATACTCGGGAGATAATCCCGGAAAGGTGACGGTTGAGTTGCTGCCGCCGGATTTTCCGGAGCGGTCTTCATAGCTGGTAGTAAGGGTAATACTGGGATTATCGGATATCTTTTTTAATTGCAGCAACACAATACCACCCTTAGTGCCTTCCGGGGTGGTTTTTGACGGGAAAAGGGTATTTACTTTCATTAGCTGGCCGGTAGCCAAATCGGCTTCGGGAGAGCCGTAAACATGCTCGATCTGGAAGCCGTTGGATTTGACCGTTAACTGCAAGTTGAATACCAGCGGAGTAACCATGTAATCGAATTCGTCATCCATGCGGGTGGAGAATTCTTTACTGGAATGTACCGAATAGTAATTAGCACCGCGTACTTTGGTGATCGCTTCGATCAACTGGGTATTGAAGTCGACGCCGATGCCAATAAAGGTCATGTAGGTTTTGCGGGAAGCATTTTGGTTGACCAGTTCCATAAAGCCGTTTTCGCTGGTATCGCCGGTATTAGGCTGGGCATCAGTCAAAAAGATGATGCGGTTTTCGTATTCGTTTTGGTTGGCGTTTTCCAGTTCCGAAAAAAGCTTGTTTGCTTCTTTTATGCCGGCTTCCATATTGGTGCTGCCTTGGTCGGTGACCTCCAGGATGTGCTGGCGAATTTTATCCATGTCGGTGGCGCCTACTAATGACATCGGTTTGGCCAGATACGCATTATCGTCGAAAAGGACAACGCCGAAGCGGTCGTCGCTTCTCAAATGCTTGGTCATGGCAACGATCGATTCGGTGGCGATCTTTATCTTTGACTTGGAAACTTCTTTTTCTTCTTCGGCGGTCGGTTGCTTGCGATTGCCGTATTGGTCGTAGTAATATTGGTCAAAAGGTGATCCCATCGATCCGGAAATATCCAATACGACGACCAAATTGAGTTTTTTGCGGTTAAAGTCGCTTTCTTTGATGTTGGAGTTCAAACCTACGGTCAAAAAGTACTGCGGATCTTTAGAGAACGGGTCGGCCGATACGGCCTTACTGTATGCCGGACAAAAAAGTTCGGTGCATTCCTGGGGGTTTCCGGTGTCGAAATAGTAATCGTAATACAAGCCTTCATAAGTAATGTCGGTAGGCAGGGGCAAATAGCCATTGTTAATGTTTTCCCGGAAGTTGTTAACGTCTTTAGCTCCGCCGACGGATAATCCCAGAGCATTGTCGCGGGCGGTTTTATTCATGGCGGTGGGGGCGGCCAGATTGCCGCCACCACCGCCGCCCATGCCGCTGCTGAATTGCATCGCTTCTTTGGCGTGGGTTGCCGCGTATTTCCAATCATCGGCAGTTCCCGTATTTTTTGGGAAGTCGGCGGTGCCAGAAGGATTGCCATTTCCGGAGTTAACCGGATAAGCCGGGTCGTTTATGGTGACTGCGGGCGGCAATTCGCTTTTGAGGTTATTGACGTAGATGGCTGCTACGGCGGCGGCGATCGCGAGAACGATGAGGGATATCGAGGAAAATTTTGTCATAAAAATTCTGTTTTTATTATTTGGTCGAAGGCGGCCGGTTTGACTAATGGCCCCGTCTTAAATTATTAGATCCATTATATACCCAGTTTTAATTTTTTAAGAGTTTTTACCGAAAGCGGCAAATCGGTTACAATATAGCCAATGCTATTTTTACGCAAGCGATATCATCAAACAATAAAATGCACAAAGAAAACGAAATCGGTGGAATTTCCGAAAAAGAGGCACAGCAATTGATAAAACGCGACGGTTACAATGAATTGTCGCAGCAGAAAAAGCACAGCTGGTATAAAATATTCTGGGAGGTGCTGCGCGAGCCGATGCTTTTGCTTTTGGTGATTGCCGGTACAATATATTTTTTTCTGGGCGAAGCCAGCGACGCGATGATGTTATCGGTATTCGTGGTGTTTATTGTCGGGATCACTTTTTACCAGGAAAGAAAAACCGAGCGCGCTTTGGAGGCGTTGCGCAACCTTTCCAGTCCGCGCGCGCTGGTAATCCGCGACGGATCCCAGCGGCGGATCGCGGGCCGTGAAGTGGTTTGCGGCGATATCCTGGTTTTGCGCGAAGGCGATCGTGTGCCGGCGGATGCGGCCGTATTGGAGTCGGTAAATATGACGGTTGACGAGTCGTTGTTGACCGGAGAGTCGCTAGCGGTATCGAAATCGGTTTGGAACGGAAAATCGCCGATCGAGGCCGAGGCCCCGGGGGGTGATAATTTGCCATTCGTCTATTCCGGGACAATGATCACTCGCGGGCATGGGTTAGCAAAAGTGATGGCGATCGGAATCAATACCCGGATGGGGGCAATCGGCAAATCGCTGCAGATGATAAAGGGGGGCGACACGTTATTAAAAAAGGAAACGGGGCGGCTGGCGGGATTTTTTGGCGTTATCGGGATTTCCCTTTGCGGTTTGGCGGTGGTTTTTTATAGCGTATTCAAGGGCAATGTTCTCGAAGGTATTTTGTACGGCTTGACCATCGGCATGTCGATGCTGCCCGAGGAGTTTCCGGTGGTGTTATTGATCTTTATGACCCTTGGGGCGTGGCGGATTTCAAAAAATAAGGTGCTGACCCGCAATGCCGCGGCGATCGAATCGCTGGGCGCGGCCAGGATTTTGTGTGTTGATAAGACCGGGACGCTGACATTCAACCAAATGAGGCTGCAGGTCCTATCGGATGATGAAGGCGATATCAATCTTGAAGACTACCAGGACCGCCAGAAAAACCTGCCGGAGAATTTCGAAGAATTGCTGGAGCATGCGGTATTGGCCAGCCAGTATGATCCGTTCGACCCTTTGGAAAAGGAGATCAAGCGCGCCGGCGAATTCCATTTATTTTCAACCAATCATTTGCACGCATCATGGAAGCTCATCAAAGAGTATCCGTTTGCCGGGAATTTGCTGGCACTTTCCCATGTTTGGGAATTGGGAGATGGCGACCGCTACGTGGTGGCGGCGAAGGGGGCGCCGGAATCGATCGCCGACCTTTGCCATTTAGATGATGGGCAAAAAAAGGCGCTTGACGAGCGGATGAAACCGCTGCTTGAAAGAGGTTTGCGCTTGATCGCGGTGGCGGTGGCGGGGGTGCAAAAAACAAAGCTATCCGATTGCAGTCAGCATGATTTTGATTTTGAGTTCGTGGGGATGCTGGGTTTTGCCGATCCGATTCGGCCGTCGGCGATCGCGGCGATCAAAGAATGCTATGAGGCCGGTATCCGGGTTTGCATGATCACCGGAGATTATCCGGGAACGGCGCAATTCATTGCCCGCAAGATCGGCCTTGATAATTGCGGCGAATATTTGACCGGAAGCGATTTGCAAAAGATGGAGCGGAATTTGTTGAAAGAAAAGATAAAAACCGTAAACGTTTTTGCCCGGGTGGTGCCTGAGCAAAAAATGCTTTTGGTTAATTTATTCAAGGAGAGCGGCATGGTGATCGCGATGACCGGAGATGGCGTTAATGATGCGCCGGCGCTTAAAGTCGCCAATATCGGCATTGCCATGGGGGAAAGAGGTACGGATGTAGCGCGCGAAGCAGCCGATCTGGTTTTGCTGGACGATAATTTTACGTCGATCGTGCGCGCGGTGCGAATGGGGCGGACGGTGTTCGATAACATCAAAAAAGCGATCGCGTATATTTTTTCCGTCCATATTCCGATCGCGGGAATGTCGTTTTTACCGGTAGCACTGGGCATGCCAGTAGTTTTTTTTCCGGCCCATATCGCTTTTTTGGAACTGGTGATCGATCCGGCGTGCTCGGTGGTTTTTGAAAATGAACCCGAAGAGAAAAACGTGATGCGCCGCCCGCCGCGACGGCTCGACCAACCGTTGTTCGGAAAAAAGGAAATTTGGGCAAGTTTTTTGAGAGGGTTAGGGGTATTGGTGGCAGTTTTTGTGGTTTTTGCGCTGGCGGTACAAGCGGGCAAGACCGAGGGCCAGGTGCGGGCGCTGACATTTGCGGCGATCGTGGTGGCCAACCTGGCATTGATCGTGGCCAGTTTGAACTGGGAAAATCCGTTGAAAGTTTTTGCCAATGGCAACCGGGCATTTTATTGGGTGTTTGGCGGCGCCTTATTGATGCTGGTAGCGATCTTTTGCTTTAATCCGTTAATGGAAATTTTCCATTTTGAGCCAGTAAAAATGAAAAATTTAGTACTGGCATCGATCGCGGCCATTGCGGGTGCGTTTTGGCTGGAGCCGTTCCGGTTCATTTTTAGAAAACGAGAATAATGAAAACTTTGCTGATGGTTCCAGGGAAGTGAATTTTTACGTTTTACCCGCGTTAGCGAGAAAAATAACAAAGACTTTGCAATGCAAAGCCTTTGTATGAAAATCTGCTGCCGGGCGGTGGGGGCGAGATTCGAACTCGCGATACCTTTTGGGTATAACGGTTTTCAAGACCGTCTCTTTCAACCGCTCAGACACCCCACCGACAGCTTCCATTAAATACGAAAAACCGCGGAAAAGCAAGGCAGGCGGTTTTTCGGCGATAACAGCCTTGGGGCCGAAAATTTCGTAAACCATGTTTTTGGGTTGAGATTTACCGGGTTTTGCTTTTGGCGTAAAATTAAATTAAGCAGCTTACCGCTTAACCGACCAAGGAGCTGAAAAGCGGGCAAGCGTTACTAATGTCTGCCGTGTTAATTACGGGCAGCAATTTATATCCTGGCTTAATTGTTGATGATCATTTAAAAACATGGAAAAACAATTCGTCAAAGAAGCGTTCTTATAGGGGATCGTTCTTTGGCTTGTTGGCTATGTTTTGAGAATTTTATTTTTTCCGATTGTGCCGCCGGCAATGATCGGCTGGGCGATAATGCCTATCGTTATACTGATCATGCTTTGGGTTTAATTTAAAAAAACCAAAGGGGCGGGTGCTAACTATTATGTAAGGCTAGCGGTTGTTTGGATCGCGATTGCGACAATTTTTGATTATTTGTTCCTGTAATTGTTGGTGCGGTTAAGGGCAGGGAAAACGATAATGTTAGTGCAACCTCTGGGTTTGATAAGCAGGCAAATTGATATACAATGTAAATATATTGTATATATAATGTTTTAAAACCATGGACCAAGTAATTAATTTTCGTATTGAAAAAAAAATAAAAACCGAGGCACAATTGATCGCAAAAAAAATGGGGTTAAGCTTAAGCGATGTTTTAGGCTTGTTTTTGCGCCAATTTATCCGCGACAAGATGATCAATATTAGCCAGCGACAAGCACCGGAAAAAGTGAAATTGGCGGTGCATGTACCGGTGTCGCACGCGGACGCGGTGCGACAAGCCTTGGGCGAAGCGGGAGCGGGGAAAATCGGCAATTATGATTTTTGTTCGTTTTCGTGCCGGGGGAAGGGGCGTTATCGGGGAAATGCAAATTCGAATCCGGCGATCGGCAAGGCGGGTAATCATGAGGTAGCCGAAGAGGAGCGCATCGAGGTAACGGTGCCGCGCGCGATCCTGGACGAGGCAGTGGCGAAGATGAAGGCGGTTCATCCTTACGAGGAGCCAACTTTTGATATCTACCCCTTGGAAAATTTTTAGATCTTGAAAAAAATGGTAAAAATAAACGATTTCAATTCGGAAGCAAAATATTATGACCTGTTGGAAAAAAATAACCAGCCATTTTTTCTGGCAATCGTAGATTTTTTAGCAGAGGTATTTAAAAAAAATAAGGTTGATAAAATTCTCGACATTACTTGCGGTACCGGGGCGCAAGCGATTCCTTTCGGGCAAAAGGGGTTTACGGTGGTGGGTATCGATATTGCCTGCGAATTATTGAAGATCGCCAGGCGGAAAAGCAAAGGGTCGCCTAATGTCAGTTTTGTTAAGGGGGACGCAAGGGATTCAAAGGTCGGGCAGTTTGGCGCCGTGATTTCGATGATGAATTCTTTGGGTTATTTATCAAAGGATGATTTCCGGAAGGCGTTACTGAATATCAATAAAAATTTAACGGCCGGCGGATTGTTTGTTTTTGACAATACCAATAAAGATTGCCTGGAAGCGGGAAATTTTATTACCGATAAAACAATTAATACGGCGGGCGAAGAGAACGGTATCAGATTTGTGCGGTTTACCACCTCAAAATACGATAAGAAAACTGGGATTATCGTCACAAAATGGGAGGCGGCCGTACAAAAAGGTTATTCCAAGCCGGTAAACCAGGCAGGGATATGGAAACGGCAAACTTACACGCAAAAAGAGGTCGAGGAAATTTTTAGCCAAACCGGGTTTAAATTGGAGCAGATATGTGACCGTAATTTGGGAAAATTCAAAACAAAAAAAAGTTTTTCGTATTTGATAATCGCAAAGAAAACCAATGATCACGAACGCTAGCCAACAAAGAGATTAGATTCCTTTGCGGCCGGGTGGCGAATCGTTGGTTTAAAAGGCAAGCATGATTTTTATAAAAAAGGGAAAACCGAATTGGACGTATGTGATATTTGTGGCGTTGTTTGCCGGCGCGGTGGGCGGCGGGTTAATGTCGTATATCAACGATACGGTGTGGCAAACCGATTTTCTGGCGCAAACGGCCGATCTGTGGAAAAGAAAGACGAAAACCGTTCAAGTCAACAGCAATGCGCCTGTGCCGGTAGAGATGAGTTTGGAATACGAGAAAGAATTTTTCGCATCATTTTCGGAAAAGCCGGAGCGTGCCGACCGGCAGACAAAAGAAGCGGCGATGAAGATATATAGCGACCAGGAAGATTGCTTGAAGGTTAACACAACGACGTTTGACATGAACCAATGCTTGATCGCGGCTGGTAAAAGTTACGATGATTTGCTCGAGAAGCGTTATTCGCAGACAATTTTATTGCTGGATGAGCAGGCGAAAAGCGATCCGGAGTTTGCAGACGGCTATAAAAAGGCAAAGGAAGATCTGGGAAAAGCGATAACCGCGTGGAAGGATTATCGCAAGGCATTATGTTCGGCAGAGTATAACCAGAACATAGGCGGCACGATAAGATCTCTCTCTTATAGCTCTTGCTATAACACGGTCACGTTAAAGCAGGTATTTTCTTTGTAGGGGTAAAATAGATTACCTAGAGGCAACCCGTTTCCGTCGGTTGGCGGATGATGGGCTAAATTATCGCTAAACGGTTAGCGGTTGGAAAAGTTTGATTTTCCGCCAAATATTGCCGGGGCAGATTTCCGGATAGCCAATAAACCTTTGGTTTCGGTATTCTGGCGGGTAAATAAATTATGAATGCAATTGTAGCAATCGGCGGAGGGGAGATCGGGGGAGCTGGTTATTCGATAGAAACAACGGAAATCGATAAAGAGATCATAAGGTTAACGGGTAAAAGCAATCCGAGATTGCTTTTTGTGCCGACAGCCAGCGGTGATTCGGAATCATATTTTAAAGACGCCCAAAATCATTTTGGCCGGAGATTAGGTTGCCAAGTTGATAGCCTTTATCTAATTAAGGATAAGTTGTCGCGGTTGCAGGTTGAAAATAAAATTTTTGGAGCGGATATTGTTTATGTAGGGGGCGGTAATACATTAAAAATGATGCGGGTTTGGCGGAAGCTCGGGGTGGATAAAATATTAATGTTGGCGCACAGAAAAGGGGTTGTGCTTGCCGGAGTGAGCGCGGGCGCGATTTGCTGGTTTGATTCGGGGCACAGCGATTCAATGTCTTTTTATGATCAAAACAGCTGGAATTATATCAGGGTTAAAGGTATCGGGATGATTAGGGGAATTTTTTGTCCGCATTTTGACGGCATGACTCGGGGAGTGGAACGCAAGTATTATTTTTTTGAAATGGTAAAAAAAACCGGAGGAGTTGGGATCGCAGTGGAAAACCGGTGCGCAATAGAGTTTGTCGATAGCAAATACTATCGGGTATTGAGTTCCAGGCCCGGGGCAGCGGCGTATAAGGTTTATAAAAAACGAGGGGCAGCGGTTATGCAAAAAATAGAGCAAAAAGAAGAATTTATGCCAATCGAAGAATTGTATAAAAAATAATAATTAGACCTGCTTCTTAAAGATTTCCTACTGCAATTTCCATATTCCGGTTGCGAAAAATCCGTTAGTCGGCGACAGACTTCAATCTAAGCATGTCTTCTTCATCCTCATTTTTCTCACATATTCCGCCATGCGGAATCGCTTCTGCCCCGAAATCTGAAAATTGATTCCAAGTCCTATCGGACTTTTGGAAAACCGTTGCAGAAATCTTTAAGAAGCAGGTCTATTAAAAATATGATCGATGCTTTGTTTGCGACTTTGACGGCAAAAACATTCATACTTCTGGCGTGCGCGTTATCGATCACAGGAGCGGGATCGTTTTGCGTTATTGAATATTTCCGCCGCGCCGCGGCCAGGGGCGCGGCGTTTGCTACTTTGGGTACCAATAAATACGGCGAGCCGGATATTATTCCGGATCCGGGATTGGTAAAAAAGATATTTTGGCCGTTTTTGATCTTGAACGTTGTTGCTTTCCTGTTTTTGTTGTTTTCCGGGAGTATTGCGGTAAAGTTATTAGCATTCGCGGTTTTTGCTTTGACCGATGGGCTGACCATCGGGCTGGTGCTGATATCGACGAATGAAAGATTGGGGCTGCGCGTAATGATGTTGACCGCGCTGGCGACATTGATAAGCGGTTTTATCGGTTATTTCGGCAATTTGGATCTGGCGTGGATGGGGTCGTATCTGTTTTTCGCGCTGCTGGCATTGATCGTGGTGGGTTTTGTGAGGTTGTTCGTTAAAATTACCGGGTGGAAACGCCGGTTGATCGCTTCTTTGGGGATCTTGGTATTTGTGGGTTATTTGTTGTATGATTTTAGTGCTTTAAAAGCGGCGAAGGGGACGGCGGCATTGAATAATTGGGCGACGGCGATCGATTTTTCGGTGAACATTTATCTTGATATCATTAATCTTTTTTTGGAGATATTAGATGCGCTTTCCGATGACTAATAGCTTAGCCGAACGATATGCAAAAATTTGATAAAACGGAGTTACTGATTTTTGACCTGGACGGGACGCTTTTGGAATCCAGCCGGGTTAATTATGAATCGATACGGCGCGGACTAGCAGATATAGGATGGGACATCCCGGTAACTCAAGAGCAAATCGATCGGTTGATGGTGGAAACTTCGGGGAATTTTTATAAAAAACTTCTGCCGGCGGATAAATTATTGCAAAAAGAAAAGTTAAGGGCCGCGGTCCATAAGCATTATCCTTCGATGGTCGCGGAATACGGCCGAGCCTATCCGAAGATGGAAGAGGTTTTGGAAAGATTAAAGAAAAGAGGCTATAAAATGGCATTATACAGCTTTGCGTTTCCGAATTATTTTGACGCGGCGATAAAAAAGCTTGGGTTTGCCCAGTATTTTGATTATGCCGAGTCGGTGCAGAAAAGCGATGTGAGCAAGGCGGAATTGGTTTTAAAGATCATTAATAATTTCGACAATCCCAAGACCGCGGTAATCGGTGATAGCAATTATGATATTGAAGCGGCGCGGGCAAACAGAGCGGCCGCAGTGGGAATCAATTACGGCTATGGGGGCGACAGCGTAAAAGTTGCCGATGTGGTGATCGACCGGGTTGATGAGCTGCTGGAAATATTCGATCGACGACGGCCGATTTTTGAAAAAATTGTGGCGGCGATCGATGGAAAAAAACAGAAAGACAAAGCTTTCATTTTGGGCGTCAACGGCATTGACGCGTCGGGGAAAACCCAGCTTGCCAAAGGATTACAATCATTTTTAGAAAACCAGGGGCGCAAAGTACAGACGATCAATCTGGACGACTTCCATAATCCAAAGGCAGTTCGTTATTCGGGCAGTGACCAGGCGGATAATTATTACACCAAGAGCTTTGATGTTTCTAAACTGGTCAATGAGCTGCTGGCGCCGTTACGTGAACGCGGCTGTTTGGCGGTTGAGTTAGATTTACTCGATCTATCGACAGACGATTATACTGCAAAAAGGACCTATAATTTCGATAAAGATACGATAATCATATTGGAAGGGGTGTTCATCTTCAGGGAAGAATTGGTACCTTATCTGGACTATAAAGTATTCGTGGATATCGATTTCGAGGAAAGTAAGCGGCGCGCCCAAGAGAGGGATGTCCCGGTTTTTGGGCCATCGGTGATGGAAAAATACGATACTAAATATTTGCCGGCGCAAGCGCGGTATTTGGCCGAATGCGGTCCGGATAAAATTGCCGACATGGTAATCGATAATTCTAATTGGGAGTATCCAATAACCAGAAAAATAATTTAGATATGCGCGACTTGAGATATCTTTTTTCTATATTTTCCGATATCGAAACAAACTCGTTTTTGGTTTTCTTTTTGGCATGCAAATACCGATTTAAATATTTTTCAAAATCAGATATTAAGAAATACCAGGAGAAGAAAATGAAAGATATCGTAAGATATGCGGCGGCCAAATCCCCGTTTTTTAAAAAATATTATTCTGGGTGTAATTTAAATGATATTTGGCATTTGCCCAGGGTAAACAAAAAGATAATGATGGATAACCTGGGAGATTATAATACCTTGGGGCTGGATAAGGACGAAATTACAAAATTTTACCTTGAAGTGGAAAAAAAACGCGATTTTACAAAAAGATTAAAAGGGATCAACATCGGCATGTCTTCGGGAACCAGCGGCAACCGGGGGGTGGAGATCGTTACGCCGCGGGAGGAGAATTATATGAAGGCGGCGCTTTTATCGCGGTTTGATTTTCCAAAAGGGGAAAAGATAAATTTGGCGTTCATCTTGCGGGTGAGCGCGCCGGCGTTCAATCTGGATAAGTTCGGCCATCGGCTTACTTACGTGAGCCAGCTGCAGCCGCTCGAAAAGATAATGGCGCAATTGGCGGCGATCGGACCGAATATACTTTCGGGGCCGCCGTCAATGCTGAAATTGATCGCCAAAGAAGTTGAGGCCGGCCGGTTAAAGATCGCGCCAAAAAGATTAATATCTTATGCCGAGGTGCTTTATCCGGATGTCCGGGATTATTTGGGTAAAGTATTTAATTGTCCGATAAGGGAGATCTATAAATGCACCGAAGGGCCGATCGCGGTATCATGCCCGCATGGAAGTTTGCATATCAATGAGGATCTGGTAGTACTTGAGGCGTTGAAAGACGACGGATCGCCAGCAGCGCCGGGAGAGCCGTGCGAAAGGCTGGTGGTCACCGATCTTCACAAAAGATCGCAGCCGATAATAAGATATGATTTAAACGATATTGTAACCATTAGCCCGCAAAAATGCTCCTGCGGATCGAATTTTCGCGTGATCGAGAGAATACAGGGCCGCGCTGATGATATGTTTTGGGGCATAAGAAAGGATGGTTCCGGTTCGCATTTCATTTACCAGGATTATATCAGCCGGGCGATCATATCAACGTCAGAGGCGATTGATGATTACCAGGCGATCCAGGAAGATTATTGCCACGTGGTTTTAAGGATCAAAACGAAAATTGCTGGCCAAAACGATTTGGCAAGCAATTTGGTCGGAGCGGTCCGCGGAGTTTTTTCAAGCTACGGATGCCAAGAACCGGAAGTGAAAGTGGTTTTTGGCGATCCCTTGCGTAACGAATTTTCAAATAAGCTTGCCCGGATAATATGCAAGATCAAAAACCAATAAACAAAAGACTCGAATCTTTGGACATTTTGCGCGGGGTCGCGATGATGTTCATTATCCTGTTCCATGCGTCGATCTATAATTTTGCCAATATCCATAAGCTGGATTTTTCCGATCCGCCGCTGGTGGTGGTGCTGATGAGCTTCATGGGGTTATGGGGAGGGATCTTCATTATTTATTCGGCGGTTGTAAATACGGTGGTGGTGCTGGCCCGGCTGAAGATGGGCCAAATTAACGTTGCGCGATATTTGGTATTTACGGCGGCGGCGCTGTTATTTTTTCATTATGTTTTAAATATTGTTCTGGGGCGGTGGAACATTGATTTTGTCAATAATCGGCCGGAAATGACATTTATTGCCTCGTCGTTGCGTTCAATGGCGCCGGTATTTCCGTACGCGGAGAAGTTTTTCGAGGGGTCGTCGCTTTCAACGATTGCGTTGAATTTGTTGGTGTTGGCGCTGATTTTTGCCTGGCGGCGGCGCAATGAAAAGCAAAAAAAGGAATATTTGTTTTTTGGGATTTTGGGATCGTTGATAATAGCGGTATCCCTTTTAAGGGTATTTATTTTCCCGGCATTCGCGTATGCGGTCCAGGCGGGAAATTATCCGGTGGCGCTTTTTGCCAGCTTTACGGTGTTCAATCCTTATCCGTTGCTGCCTTATGCAGCATACGCGATCTTTGGTATCATGGTCGGGGCGATGATCCACTATAACCGCAAAGATCTACTTTTAAAGGTTATGATTCCCTTTGGGTTGATATTTTTGGCGTTTGGTTTGGTTGGAATGGCGCAGTTCCCAAAAACTATTTCCAAGCCGGATTTTTTCTGGTACTTTAAAACTCAAATGGAACTGGGGTTATTTTTGCTGATGTTTGCCGGAGCATATCTACTGATCGAACCGCGGGCGGGCCGTTTGCGGAAATTGTCTTTTATAAGATGGTTTAGCCGCGTAACATTGACAGTTTATTTACTGGAAACATTGGTTTCAGAGATCATCAGGAAAATGGCGTTTGCGGTCGTTCCTTTTTGGGACCAAACGGTTAACGGGTGCTTGGTGTTTGGCGCGGTCAATGTGGCGGTTTGGATAGCTATCCTTGCTTGCTGGCGGCGATCCGGATTTAAGTACAGCATAGAGTATTTTTGGGTGAAGTATTTTAAAGTGATCGGCAAGCAATCGACAAAGATGGACAATTTGCCTTAATCTTTTGTCCGATTGCAAGAATGTATTTTTTTGGTACGCTGTTATTAATATTAACCAAAAACCATGGAAAACGATTTGAATATTTGCCAAAGTTGCGGTATGCCTATGGAGGCGCCCGAGGATTTCGGTTCTAACGTCGATGGAAGTCCGAGCCGGGAATATTGTCGTTATTGCTGGCAGGAAGGAAAATTTACCGCCGATGTTGATTTACCGGAATTTATCGAGATGCAGATTAAGGTCGCGGTGGAAAATTTAGGGATGGACGAAGTTGAGGCGCGCGAAGTGGCGGAAACTACTTTGCCGGAATTAAGGCGTTGGCGGGAGGAGAACTAAGCGGGTATATGGCAAAAAAGAAATACTACGCGTACAGCGTGGATATCGAAAAAGGGATTACCGAGAGCTGGGATGACTGCAAAAAGATCGTGACGGGTATTCCGGGGGCTAAATACAAAAGTTTTGAATCGCGCGGCGAAGCCGAGCGGTGGCTTTCTGCCGGGGCAAATTACCAAATAAAGCATATTGCCGCCGAGCCGGGAATATATTTTGACGCGGGTACGGGCAGGGGAAACGGCGTGGAGATCAACGTCAGCGATTACCGCGGGAACGGATTGCTTTATAAGGTTTTGCCGGAAACCGATTTAAGCGACAAGGGGCACTATTTGCTCAAAGGCGGTAAGACCAATAATTTTGGGGAGCTTTTGGCGTGCAAATACGCGTTACAGATCGCGCTGGCCGGCGGGGCAACCAAGATCTTTGGCGATAGCGTACTGGTGCTGGATTATTGGTCGCGCGGCCATATTAAAAGGGATATGGGGGGCGATACCATTGACTTGGCTAAGGAGGTAGCAAAATTGCGTTGGCGGTTCGAGCAGGGCGGCGGCCAGGTTTTGCGGATCTCGGGCGGAGCCAACCCGGCGGATCTGGGATTTCATAAAGGATAACTATGGCGCAAGATATTATAAAAAAAGAAATAATTTTCCGCGGCCGGGTGGTACGCGGCTTGGGACGTGCCAAGAAGATGGGTTTTCCCACGGCAAATCTTGATGTTTCCGATATTGGTATTGATTTCGGAGTTTATTTGGTCCAGGTGGAGTTGGATGAAAAGACTTATTTTGGATTGATGCCTTACGGATTAAGGCAAACTTTTGGAGAAGGTACGACAGCCGAAGTGCATATCAAGGGATTTGACAGTGATATTTATGGCCGGGAATTAAAGGTGCGGGTTTTAAAAAAGATCCGCGACTTGAAAAAATTCGATAATGTTGACGAACTAAAAGCGCAGATAATTCGCGACGTAGAAGATAATTTTTAATTTAGGTTTTTTAATGAAATTTTAATAACTTTGGCTCATAATCAACCCCAAGACCGGGGTTGATTTTGTTATGGAGAAAAAAAGATATGGAAAGATCCGCCGCACGGTGCAATTACGGTTTGGCGCGGCAGCGGTCATTTGTGCGTTATTATTATGGCCCTTAGGCTGGCAAGGCCAGATCTATTGGCTGATAATTTTTACGCCCATGACCGTCGCAGGGATGTATTTTTTAAAGAACAAGCCGGAACTACTGGAACGGCGGATGCGGTACCGGGAGAAGGAACCCGGCCAAAAAAAGCTGGTGCCGGTGGCGCGGGTGATCTTTTTGGCCGGGATTGCGGCGATAATCGCGGACATGCATTATTCGTGGTCGACAGTGCCGGTATGGGCAGTGCTGGCGGCGGACGCGATAAGCCTGGCAGGTTATTCGCTGGTTTTTTGGGTGTTCAAAGAGAACCCTTGGTCGTCGCGGATCATTGAAGTGGAGCCTGACCAGCAGTTGGTAACGATCGGACCATATGCGGTCATCCGGTATCCAATGTATTTGGGGAGCATAACAATGGTGCTGGCATTGCCGGTGGCTTTGGGGGTTTGGTATCCGGTTTGGGCGTTTGTACTTTATGCGGGGTTGATCGTTCGTCGCATCAATGGTGAGGAGGCTTTTTTAAAAATAAATTTGCCCGGGTATGAAATTTATTGCCGCCGCGTGCAGTACCGTTTGTTGCCGGGAATTTGGTGAGATGCTGGTTCTTTTTGGGCCAGCAATATTTTTTTAAGATCAATGTAATTTCTTTGGTAAATTGTATACCGGTAGGGTATAATAGGATTGTATTTAAATGCTTGGAACGAGCCGACCATGGCATTGAACCGATATATTCAAAAACCACAATTTTTAACTAAAATTGCGCTTGCCTTTTTGGTATTTTTGGGTTGCGCCGATATCGTGATCTGGGGAATTGCGGCTAAATTGATCTCGGAGAAGGGCGATAATTATTCGACCCATGAAAAAATCGTGATGGCAACCCATGGCCAGGCAAGCTTGGCGTCTTTTTGGCAGGGAATTACCTGCTTTTTTGGCATTAACTGTTCGGCGGCTCAAGCACCAAGCCCTAATACCCAAATCGCAAATAATACTCAATCAACAAACAACCAATATTTAAACGAGAAGGATGAGGGTACGAGAGAAAATACAAATGCAAACGTAGTTGATAAAGGTCAAACTTCGGTTTCACTGGCGGGCGGATATGCCGAGGACCGACCTTCGGATGCGAATACTAATACCGATACCGGCGCCAATCATACTATCATTCAAAACATTAATCCCACTAAAGAAATTCAAACCAAGGAAGTTCAAACTATCCATACCAATACCGTCACCGAACATACCAATACCGTGGTGGTGGATGAAGATACCAAAAACAAAGTCGATCTGTTATTAAGACAACTGGACTCTGACCGCCCCAATTATTCCGTAGGCCAAACCTATACCCTGCCGGCCAATCTTTTGGGAACAACATTGAATATTGGCGCGGGTAATTTCACTATTGGCGCTAGCGGCGATGCCAATGCGCAAAATATTACCACCGAGCATGATCTGACGGTGCGCGGCAATTTTAGTGTGACCGGTGCCCAAACCTATACCGGCGCGGCCAGCTTTACCTCAAGTAATGCCAGCTCAACGCTGGCCACGGCTAATACCGGCACTGGGTTTGCCTTGCAAGCCGACAACCTTACTTTAAAAACCAATGCTATCAATACTGCCACTGGTAATCTTATCTTAAATTCCAGTACCGGATTGATCGAAATTGCGGGTACCGGCATTAAGCTTACCAATGCCGTTCCCAGCGATACCAGTATGGCGCTGTACAATGATAGCGGTACGCTAAAATGGAACGGCGCGGCCTTGGCCATGGGCAGCAGTGTTTCGGGGACAGTGGGCTACGTGCCGAAATTTACCAGTTCAAATGCGCTGGGGAATTCGGTTCTCTTCGAAAATGGCGGGAACGTTGGGATCGGGACGACGGCGCCGGGAGATATATTGCATGTGGCGGGGAATATAAGAATGAGCGGGTATTTTAAATCCGATAGTCCATATCTTTTTGCGACTTTAAACGATAATTATCAAACCATAAAAGCGGGAGCGCTGGCAATTACGACCGATTATGCGAACAATCCGCCGGCTAACGGGCTCTATGTTCAAGGGAGCGTGGGTGTTGGTACGCTTACCCCGGATTATAAATTGGATGTGGCCGGGGGGGTAAGAGTTGAAGGAGCGAATGTCCTATATTTTGGTGGAACTGGGACAAATGATTGGCAGACTCGAATGTATAATAATAATGGTGTTCAAACCATTAACACAAACGGGTTAATAATTAATGATTATGGTTATACAGGATCCAAGAATTATTTAACAATTTTAAGTAATGGTAACGTGGGAATCGGGACGACGGCGCCGGGAGATGCGTTGACTGTTATTGGAAATGTTGCCGCGACTCAATTTGTAGGAACTGTAAGCAGCGATACGTTATTGGGGGCACGCGCTAACCAAAATATTATTTTTAGATACGGTGCTTCCGAGGCAATGAGGATTAATAGTTCCGGTAATGTGGGTGTTGGGATAGCTGTGCCGCTTTCAAGGATCGATTTGGCGGGGAATATGGCAATGGGGAGTTTTGCGGGGGTGTATGCGGCGCCGGCAAATTCATTTATTTTGGGCGGCGGTAAAATGGGGATCGGGACGGCAGTTCCGGGGAATGCGTTAAGTATCCAAGGGGGAATGGCGATCGGCGATGGGACTTATACCAATTCGGCAACCGCGCCTTTGTATGGAGCAGTGATCCAGGGGAATGTGGGAATCGGGACGACGGCGCCGGGGTATAAACTAGATGTGAATGGTGGATTTAGGGTTGGGAATGCGACAAGCACAAATGGGTTTGTTTTTGATCCGGCTACTGGTAATGTGGGCATTGGTATTGCGGCTGCGGCGCAGAAATTAAATGTGCAAGGTAATGCGTATATTACTAGTGGAATTGTGGTGAATAGTGGCGCTGGTATTGGGGATGGTTTTGCGGCATCAAAAATTTTATTTAATAATACCAATGGAGTATCGATATACACCAATTCTCCTTCTACCGAGCAAGTAAGGATTACCAATGCCGGTAATGTTGGCATTGGCACAACGGCACCGGCGTCATCATTGCAAGTTGCGACAGGCGGATTGTTTTCGGTTACCGGGACTTATGGTTCGGGTGCGGCGCTTCCCAGTGGATTGTCTGGAGACGGAACAAGGTTATTTTTTTACCCAAAGAAAGCGGCATTTCGTGCGGGTACTACTGAATTTGGTTATTGGGATGATCCCAATATCGGGAATTATAGTGTTGCCATGGGATATCGCACGAAAGCCAGCGGTGGCGCTAGTGTTGCGATTGGTGATGGCGCTAACGCAAGCGGGTCAATTAGCGCGGCTTTTGGGTTTTATTCTTCCGCCACCGCAGCCTATAGTACGGCATTTGGTATGCAATCTAGTGCTAGCGCGCCATCGGCAGTGGCAATGGGTCAAAATACACAAGCGACCGGTTCTTATTCTACGTCGATGAATGGTTATACGGTGGCGAGGCATTTTGCCGAAACTGTAATCGGTTCTTATAATATTGCGCCGGTTATTATAGATAATTACAATGATGCTTATACTTGGATTCCGACTTCACCGATATTTGAAATTGGTATTGGTACATCGGCGGGAAATAAAGCCAATGCAATGACAGTTTTGAAGAATGGCAATATTGGTATTGGGGCGGTGGCGCCGTTGGCAAGGTTGCAGGTGCTTGGCGATAATGACACTGCTACTTCTACTGCGGCGTTTTTTGGCGGAGCGACAACTGCGGGTCTGGTAGTTTTGAATTCGGGGAGTGTTGGCATCGGAACGACGAATCCGAATCAGAGATTGGAGGTAAATGGCGATATTAGATTGAATGGTAATGGTACTTATGAGACTTTGTATATGCAGGGTAATGCGGTGTTAAGCAAGGTAACAGCAACGGGACGCATTACATTACAAAGCGCCGGCGGAGATGTATCGATTCGTGATAGTGGAGGTACTGATAGAATATTTGTGCAGAATAGTTCCGGCAATGTTGGTATCGGGACCACGACACCGCGTGAAAAACTTGACGTTGAGTCTGGAAATATTGTTATAAATCCTGGTTATTCTTTGTCTGTAAAATATTTGGCCGACAACACTTCAAGATCGATTATCGGCACATCGGATTTTGCGGGGCTTTATAATATTAATGTTGGCAATACTTCTGGGATATTTAACGACCTTCGTTTTTCTGCTGCTGGGGCGGGTGCTCTATATGCAATGGTTATTCAAAAGGCTACTGGCAATGTCGGGATTGGGACGACGGTACCAACAAGCAAATTCACGGTGCGGGGGGATAACGCGGGGTACATAACTGATTTGCTGCGATTGGAGAATTTGGGCACGGCCAGTTCCACGACGGGCGTGGGGATGCAATTTATTGCCAACCGCACCACGGGAGGGGTCACGGAGTTTGGGCGTATTGATTCATTGATCACCAGCATCGACAACACTTATTATTCCGGGGCAATGAGGTTTAAGATCGCGGCCAATGGAGCTCTTGAAACGGTAATGGAAATGGGTAATCCCAATATCGTGATGAACCGGCCGCTGGAAGTGAATGTGGCCGGTGATACCGGGATAAATTACGACCTGACATTTATGAATACCGGGATGTCGCGCATTACTTCTTATGGGCCGTTGATGATCGAAGCGGGGTCGCCCGATGTGTATGATAATTTGATCTTAAGCTTGGCGGGTGATTCTACAACCAATGGCGGTGATATCATCGCCGATATTCGGTATTCCAACACGACCTTTGGCGGGTTTAAGATTACCGGGGCAGACAATGGCGGTTATGTGTTTAAGGTCGATCCTAATGGCAACGTGGGGATTGGCGGTAACGGTTCCGGTTCTGGCAGCCTGATAGTTAAACAAAACCTTACTTTGACCGGAGGCAATATTATTGTCCAAAAATTATCATCGCCAACTAATCTTACCTGCGTGCCCCAAGGTAATACCGGCGCTTCTACTTATCGCTTCCAGGTAACCGCGTTAAACGAAAATGGCGAAACCACGGCCTCCACTCTTTGCGAAACCACGACGGGCAATGCCATATTGGATGCGACCAATTACGTATTACTGGCTTGGGACCCGGTGAGCGGGGCGACCAAATACCGGGTCTATGGCTGTTCGGGTGCGGCGTGTACCCCAACGCTAGATAATGATACCGAACCGCACGCATCCAGCCCCACTAATACCTATAATGTGGACGACAGTAGTTTCTCGGCCGCGGCATTACCCACTACTAATACCAGCGGTGGCAATCTGGCCATTAACCGCGCCAGCGCCAGCTATGCCTTGGATGTATTATCGACCGGCACTAACATTGCCCGCTTCAATGGCACCAACAATACCGGCTGCACATTATCCGACGGCGGTATTATTGCCTGCAGTTCCGACGAAAGGCTGAAAAAAAATATTGAGGAGACGATCTTTGGCATTAACGATATCATGAAATTAAGGCCCGTGAGCTTTAACTGGACCACGGACCAAGACAATGCTTCCAGCAGTATCGGCTTCATTGCCCAGGAAGTAGAAGGGATATTGCCGCATCTGGTCATGACCGATGCCAACGGCTACAAGGAACTCAACACCATCGGCTTAGTGCCGGTGCTGGTGCGGGCAATACAGGAACAGCAGGGCGATATTACCAGAATTAAACTGGCGCTGATCGGCAAGGGTATTTTGGACTCGCAGTCCGAAGAGATCAATGGTCAAAGCCAGGATGTTTTCGATACTGTGGGCGGTGCATTTAATTTTATGGGAATGACTATCAAGGATGGGGTGGCAAGATTAAGGTCGTTGGCAACAAATGGGTTAACGATCGGCAGCAGTGAGGCGCCGGCGGGATTTACAATGTTTGACAAAGAGACCGGTAAGGCTTATTGCGTAGAGATCGTAAATGGTGAATTTACAAAACGGCAAGGCGAATGCGTTCAAAAAAATGAAAGCGACCAGAGCACGGGCCAAGCGGTACCGGTAACTGAAACGCCAACCGGGCAAATTCCGCAGGAGACCGTTACGCCGCCGGCCGAAACCAATTCCACTACCACCGATGAGACTGTTGTGCTGGAGCCGGTAATTAAACTGGAACCGGAAACCGCCAATACTACCACGACCGAAGAATGACCAACCAAAAATGAAAATTCCGGGAATCATTAAAATAATAATCCAAAGAAAGCAAAATAAAAGAAAGAAATTTCTTTTTTTTGCAGTTTTCGGTTTATTGTTAATTATTTTCGGCGCGGGATATATCGGCGCCATGAACGGCTGGTTTGGCGGCGTACCCGAAAGAACTGCGATACTGTTATTACTGGCGATCGGAATCGGTTCAATGCTGACGGTTGCGACCAGCAAAAGGAAAAACTTTTCTTTCGTGACTGCCCCGAAAAATCCTAGCAGGATCGCAAAACTGGCAATTATTGCCGCGCTCATTTTAACCCTGGGGGTAGGCGGGACCTTTGCCCTAAACGGATTTTTCGGGGGCGGGGCCGCCATTCCCGAAGATACGTTCGCCCGCGGCTTGGTGGGCTACTGGCCCATGGATGAAGCCACAAGCACGATTGCCTATGACGCCAGCGGCAATGGGAACAACGGGGTGTTTGCCGGATATCCAAAATGGACAAATGGTAAAAATGGAAATGCACTTCAGTTTGACGGCAAGGATGATTATTTGGATGCGGGTACGAATAATTTGAACATTAATACCGCGATGACGCTGGAAGCATGGGTTAAATTTCCCAATGTTGGCGCAAATAGCTATTATGGGTTAATTTCGAAAACCGAAAGAACTAATGGCTGGCAATTGATCAAAAATTACGGTACCAGTACTTTACTTTTTGAGATTTTTGAAGGAGGTACGAACAGCGGATCATTGAATGCGTCGCCAGCGATTTCTTCGAATCAATGGACGCATGTTGTTTTAACTATAGATGGTACCAGTTGGAGATGGTTTATTAATGGGATTAGTTCGGGTTCGTTTACGGCTTCAAGAAATCTGACAACCAGCGCGGCAAATCTTTATATAGGTAAAAGCCGGGCTTCGAATCCATTTTTAATGGGTTTCATCGATGAGCCAAGAATCTATAACCGGGCGTTGAGCGCGGCCGAGATCAAATTCCATTATAATCATGGCGGGCCGGCGGCATATTGGAAATTCGATGAAGGGGGCGGTACGCTTGCCAAAGATTCCAGCGGCAATATTAATGACGGAACAATCAATGGAGCGGCTTGGGTTGATGGCAAATATGGCAATGCGTTAAGTTTTGACGGAACGAATGATTATATTGATGCGGGTGACAGATCGAGTATCCAGCTTATAGATAATTTCACCGTATCGTTATGGTCGAAAGCAAATTCTCCTTTCGCCGGGTCTTTCATGATGGGCACGAAAAATACAAATTATACCCAAGCTGACGGATGGTTGGCCTACCATAGCGAGTTTGCGGGAGGAACGGTTGATTTCATTGGAAAATGGAGTGGCGGGCAACGTTATTCGCGTTATTCGGTTCCATTGGACACGAGCTGGCATCATTATGTTTTTTCTTTTAATAATGGAACGGTTAATTTCTATTATGACGGTAAACTGCAAACTCCTTTGGCAGCGTATAATGCCGGTTCGTTGAGTGTTGGCAGTGACCATTTATGGATCGGCCGGCGGGACCAAGCGGTGGGAAGTTATTCTGCCGCCGTAATTGATGACGTTCGGATTTATAACTACGCGCGCACGGCGGATGAAATCCGCTTGGACTACCAGGCGGGGATGGCGGTACATTTTGGCCCCAACGGTAAAACCTGCAGCGAAGATCCGGCCAGCTGCGTCAATAAAGGATTGGCGGGTTATTGGGACATGGAGGAGGGTAGCGGGGTAACGACCCAAGACAAGTCGATAAGCGGAAATGCGGCAACACTGACCAATGGGACGAAATGGGGCACAGGCAAGATCGGCAGTGCGCTTAGCTTTGATTCAAAAGACGATTACGCGATTTCCAGCACCAGTAATAATCTGGCAATAACCGGGGATTTGACGATTTCGGCGTGGATCAAGCCGAATTCGGTTTCGTGGTATCGCTGGATTGCGTCAAAAAATTATTTGTATGAATATACTCTTGGGATGAGCAATTCCGAACTTCGTTTTTATCATGGCGACGGCGCCAATTACTATGCGGCAAACAGTTCGGGGGCGGGATTGACGGCCGGTCGGTGGAGTTATGTGTCGGTAACGAGGGATATTACCCAGCAAAAAGTAAAATTTTATGTTGATGGGAAATATATTTCCGAATGGAATTATACCAATACTATTGCGACCAGCGGAAATAATTTAAAGATCGGGACGAGGCATGATAATTACAGCTGGTTTAACGGATTGATCGATGAGTTGCGAATTTATAGCCGGGCGCTATCGGTTGAGGAAATCCAGTACCAATTCAATCACGGCGGGCCGGTTGGTTATTGGAAGTTTGATGAGGGCAGCGGTACTAATTTAAGAGATACGAGTGGTAATAACTTTGACGCCACTACGACCAGCGATACGGTTTGGGCGAACGGCAAGTACGGATCGGCGTTGAGTTTTAATGGTGCGACATCGTATGTGTCGGCGCCGGCGGTAACCAGCCGGACTTCAATAGTGAATAACGGAATCACATTTTCAGCCTGGATAAAAACGGCATCCAGTGCGTGGCAAACAATCGTGGCTAATGATTCGAATAGCGGTTGTACGTATGCGTGTATGGGCGGGTTGGAAATCAACAGCTCCGGAAAGGTCAGGATGATCGTTTATAACGGTTCGATCTATGTTTCGGCGGATAGCAAGAAAACCGTGATTGACAATAATTGGCATTTTGTGGCCGGGCAATATATCAATGGCCAGTTAAGAATTTATGTTGATGGGGTTTTGGAGGGGGAAGCCAGTCCGGGTAGCCTTTATGGCGCGTCGGTGCGTTATACCGATATTGGAATGATGAAAGAGTTGACCAGAAACGATTTTAAATTCAGCGGCTTGATCGATGAGGTAAAAATTTATAATTACGCGCGGAGCGCCGAAGATATTCGCAAGGACTTTCAGGCGGGAACCGCGACGCATTTGGGGCCGAGCGGTAAGATTTGCAGCGAGGATCCGGCCGGGTGCGTAAAAAAGGGGTTGGTGGGTTATTGGGACATAGAAGAGGGTGAGGGGGCAACGTTGCTTGATAAGTCAGGCAATGGCAATACCGGAACCTTGGTAAACGGGCCGAAATGGTCAACCGGGGTACCAATGGCAGACAGCAAGAGCGCGTTGTTGTTTGACGGCAAGGATGATTACGCGGATGTTGGAAATGACAGCAGCTTAAATAATATCCAGCAGGGGTTTAGTTATGTCGGGTGGGTAAAATTCAACCAGATTTTTCGGACTACCAACGGTTATGATTGGCAGGCATTATTTAATAAAAGAACTTTTGGTAATTGGTTTGGTTTAATGCTGCAAACCGAAGGAGCAAAAATATTAAGATTTTACCATGACGGTTTAACCCCGGTAATTTCCGATTATACTTGGGAGGATATTGTTCCGAATACTTGGTACCAGGTAGCGGTTACTTATGACGGGACAGCGACAAGACATTATATCAACGGAAACAAGAAAAAGGAGACAGCGGTAGCGGGGATTCCGATTACAAACAGTAATAATTTATATTTAGGCAGATCAGATTCGGGGCCGTATCCTTTTGATGGACAGATGGACGAGGTTCGTATTTATGACCGGGCATTGTCGGATGAAGAGATTAGATATAATTATAATCAAGGAAAGCCGGTAGCGTGGTGGAAGTTAGACGAAGGGAAGGGAACGACGGCGTTTGACGCAACGTTAAATAATAATGATGGGACGATTACCGGGGCGACGTGGGTGGGGGGTAAATATGGAAGCGCGCTGAGTTTCGACGGGTCAGATGATTATGTGAATGCGGGGAATAATGCCAGCTTAAATGTGGCGGGCAGCCTGACTATTGAGGGTTGGGTCAAGCCCAGCGCGATAACTTCGCCGTCGGGAACTTGGATGGGAATTTTGGGTAAAAAGGACGGTCATACTTTACCGGGATATGGATTGGTTATGGCGAGTTATGCGCCTTGCCGCCGTTGGTGTTTTGCGGCTGATGGGTTATCGATTTGTCCGGCGCAAGCATGCGAACAAATCGACCATTGGGACCATTTGGCGGGGGTTTATGACGGATCTAAGCTGATGCTTTATCAGAACGGAAATCTTATGGGTACGACGTCAAAAACCGGAGCCTTGGGGATAAGCAGCGATGTTTTCAAAATTGGTAATTTGGGCAATAGCTATATTAAATTCAACGGATTGATCGATGAGGTAAGGATATATAACTACGCGCGGAGCGCCGAGCAGATCAGGCAGGATTACAACGCGGGAATGGCAAGCTATTTGAAATAGCTTGACGTAATCGTATTAGTATTTTTAATTATTTTTTGGTTGACAAGGGTTAAAAAAAACGGTAAATTGAAGTGAAACCATTATTGGGTGGTGTTTTTTTGAGGGTGAAAATTATTATGGAAGAGATATCGGTAGCGGCGCACGAAATGTTTGAGATTGGAGGGGTCGCAATTACGAATACGACCTTTTGGATAATATTGATAACCTTGGGATTGGCGGCGTTTTTCGTGTCGGTGTTCGGCAAAGCAAGGATCGTGCCGGGAAAAACGCAGAATGTGCTGGAATTTATTTTGGAGTCGTTTCTTAACTTTTGCGATTCGATCACGAATTCGCGCAAGAAGACGCTTGAGATCTTCCCTTTTGCGGTAACTTTGTTTTTGATAATTTGGGCGTCGAATTTATTGGAATTGGTGCCGGGATTGGGGGTGTTCCCAATATTGCGGTCGCCGAGCTCCGATCTTAATTTTACCTTGGGATTGGCGGCGCTTTCGATGTTTTACGTTAATTATTTAGCGCTGCGCAATCTGGGATGGGCGCCTTATTTGGGAAAATTTTTCAATTTTAAGAGTCCGGTAATGCTTTTTGTGGGATTGCTGGAGTTGATGGGAGAATTTACCCGCATCATATCGTTGTCGATGCGGCTTTTTGGTAATTTATTTGCCGGAGAGATACTTTTAATGGTGGTGGCCGGCGGACTGCATTGGTCGCTGGCTTATTTCGTGCCGCTGCCGTTTTTGATGCTGGAAACATTGGTGGGATTTTTGCAGGCGTTCATTTTCTCATCGCTGATCGTGGTATTTTATTCAACCGCGACCGAAGCGGCGCACGGATAAATTCCAAAAACCAGATTCCAAGTTAGCGAAATTCGGAATTTGGTGCTTGGAATTTATGTTATGGAAAAAGGAAATACCAATTTGGCGAAGGCAATGGTGTTGGGGTTGGAGCTGGGATTTGCGATGGCAATGCCATTGATCGGTTTTTTGCTTTTGGGAATTTGGCTTGATGGAAAATTTGGAACAATACCGGTATTCGTGATAGGATGCTTGCTGGCAGGATTGATCACGGTGGGGATAGAGGTCAAACAATTAATTTTGCCGTTTCTTGAAAAAAGGTCGCAGAAAGGAAAGCGAAGTTAATCCTCGGTAATCATTTTTACAATAGCGCGGAGTTCGCGATTATTTAGAAAATAATCTAAATTTTTTGCTAAAAAATCGCTTTCGCTTCCGCCGTCGCGGAGCGCGAGCTATTGTAAAAATAATTACCTGCGGTTAATTTCGCGGGAAGAAGTAAAAAAATAATAAATACAAACATATGGAGTTAGAAGCAGCTAAACAGTTTGCCGCCGCGATCGCGATCGGAGTCGGCGCAATCGGGCCTGGTATTGGTATTGGTTTTATCGGCAAGGGCGCGATGGAAGCGATCGGCCGGAACCCGGAAGCGGCCGGAAAGATCAGCACGAACATGATCTTGGCAATCGCGTTTACGGACGCAATTGCGATTTTCGCGTTGGTGGTAGCCATTATTATTCGTTTTGTTGGTTAATTTTTAGCTGTTTTTGCGGCTCGTTACCGCAAACAGCACATTTATGGGAGTGCAGCAATATTTAATGCAAATCAGTATAATAACCAATTAACCTATGGAAGGTTTAGGAATCGATTTTAAAATATTAGCCGGAGATATCATTACATTCGTCGTTTTGGTGCTCATTCTTAAAAGATACGCCTATAAACCGTTTTTGGCGGTTTTAGACCAGCGGCGGCAGAAGATCGAAGAGGGGGTGGCCAAGTCTGAGGAGGCGGAAAAATCGCTGGTTAAGATCCGCGGCTTGTCCGAAGAGATAAAGACTGCCGGGGAAAAGAAAGCAAAAGAGATCGTTTCCGCGGCCGAGATCAAGGCGCAAGAACGGGCCAAGACGATCGCGGCGGAGGCGGAGGCGGAAAAATCGCGCGTGATTGAAAACGCCAAGGCGGCGATGGCTAAAGAACAGGAACAGGCGCGGGCACGCCAGCAAAAGGAAGCTTTGGATCTGGCGCTGGTGGTGTCGGAGAAATTCTTGTCCGAAAAGATAACCAAAGACCAGGACAAAAAGATCTTGGAGCGTTTGGCCGGAGGTTTGAAGTAACCGTTGATAATACGATGAACAGCAAAAAAGCGATCAAAATTTGGACGACGGTGCTGATAAAAGAGTGCGATGGAAAAAGCGCGGCCGAGCAAAAAAAGATAATCTTGAGATTGAAGGAGGTTTTGCGTGCCAAGAAGCGAGAGTATCTTTTAAAGAAGATCGTGGAAAATGCATTGAACGCCATGAAAAAGAGGGCGAGGTTTGAAATCACTTTGGCGCATGACCAGTCGGAGGCGGTGATAGAGAAATTGGAAGACAAATTGGGTGATAAGTTCGGCAAGGATGATGCGGCGGATATCAATATCGACCCGAAGATCATCGGCGGTTTTGTTGCCAAGACTGATGAATATCTTTATGATGCGTCGGTTAAAGGGTGGCTTGAGCAATTAAAGAAAAATTACCAATTTTAATTCGTTAATTTTAAAAAATTAAAATCCAAAATTAAAAATTTTGCAATCGTATGGATAAAATCGAACAATTCAAGCGGCAACTAGAGCAAACCAAGATCGAGCCCAAGATCGATGAAATCGGAGAGGTGGTGGAGGTGGGTGATGGCGTGGTAAAAGCTTCGGGTTTGCGCAATGTGGAAAATTTTGAAGTAGTAGAATTCACGCGTGCCGGGGCATTTGGTCTGGCGTTAAATCTTGAAGAATATGAGACCGGAATCATTGTTTTGGGCGCGGATGAGGCGATCAAGGAGGGTGATACGGTTAAACGCACCAAAAAAACTTTGTCGGTGCCGGTGGGCCCAGAGTTGATCGGGCGCGTAGTGGACCCGTTGGGGCGGCCGGTGGACGGCAAGGGTCCGATCAACGCCAAGGAAAATTATGCGATCGAGCGGCCGGCGCCGGGCGTGATCGACCGCCAGCCGGTTAACCAGCCATTGCATACGGGTATATTGGCGGTTGACGGATTGGTGCCGATCGGGCGCGGCCAGCGCGAATTGATCCTGGGTGACCGCGGGCTGGGAAAAACCGCAATTGCGGTGGATATGATCTTAAACCAAAAGACCGAAAAGAACCGGCCGGTTTGCATTTATGTGGCGTGCGGCCAGAAAAAATCAAAAGTCAAGCGCATGGTAAAAACCTTGGAGGATGCCGGTGCAATGGAATACAGTATTGTGGTGGCATCGTTTGCCGATGACCCGGCAGCAATGCTTTATTTGGCACCTTACGCGGGTTGCGCAATGGGCGAGTGGTTCCGCGATCATGGAAAGGATGCAGTGGCGGTTTATGATGACCTGACCAAACAATCGTGGGCATGGCGCGAGGTGTCGCTGGTATTAAGGCGTCCGCCGGGCCGCGAAGCTTATCCGGGAGATATTTTTTATTTGCATTCCCGTTTATTGGAGCGTTCGGCGCGTTTGTCGCAGAAATTGGGCGGCGGGTCGCTGACCGCCTTGCCGATCGTGGAAACCCAGGCAGGTGATATTTCGGGTTATATTCCGACCAATGTGATTTCGATCACGGACGGACAGATATTTTTGAATCCGGCGTTGTTTTATAAGGGACAGCGGCCGGCGATCGATGTGGGAACGTCGGTTTCGCGCGTGGGTGGAACCGCCCAGCTGCCGGCGATGAAAAAGGTGGCGGGTACTTTAAAGCTTGATTTGGCGCAGTTTCAGGAATTGGAAAGGTTTTCGGAATTTACTGAAGAACTTGATCCGCAAACAAGACAGATGCTGGAACGGGGCAAGCGTATGCGTGAACTTTTAAAACAGCAGGATTACCAGCCGTTACCTTTCGAAAAAGAAGTGGTGGCGATCTTCGCGGGGGTGAAGGGATTTTTGGATGATATCGAAATGGAAAAGATCGGCCAGTTCAAGCAGGATTTGATACGGGAACTGGAAAGCGACGGGGAAGTGTTGCAGATGATCCGCCAGGCGGAGAAGTTGGACAGCACTATCGAAGCCAAATTGGAAGAATCGATAAAGCGAGTTAAGAAAAATTATGGAGCTTAAGGAAATCCGTTTGAAAATCCAGTCGGTTTCCAATATCCGGAAATTGACCAGCGCCTTGGAAACACTATCGGCGCTAAAAATGAAAAAAGCGCAGAAATTCGCGTTGCTTTCGAGGCCGTTCGCGCAGAAAATCGGCGCGTTGGTGCGGCGCCTGGAGCCGACATTAAAGGATAAGGTGGCGTTGCGCAAGCGAAAGCTGCGCACATCGTTGGCGGTAGTGATCGCCAGCGACCGCGGATTTTGCGGATCGTTCAACCAGAACGTATTAAAGAATTCGGCCAAGCGGATAACGGCGCTGGAGGAAAAGTCCGAGGTAGTAGTTTTTCCAGTGGGCAAGAAGGCGGTGTCGTTTTTTAAAAAGCGGCAAAAGAAATTCGACCGGAGTATGATCGGGATCGGAGATTACGGAACTTTGGAAGAAATAAAGCCGCTGGCGGATTTTATCATAAGATCTTATATAGAGAACAAATACCAAAGAGTTTATTTGATGTGGACGGATTTTATTTCCACTTTCAGCCAAAAGCCGCGCTGCATACAGCTATTGCCGTTGGAATGGGATGAGTTAAAAGATTTCGCACAGGAGGCCGATAAAGCGGTAAAAGATACGGAAGCGATGATCGAGCCGTCGGCAGAGATGCTGGTGAAAGAAATCATTCCCCAGTTGGTGGAATATTTAATATACCAATGTGTTTTGGAAAGCAATGCATCGGAGCATTCGGCGCGGATGACGGCAATGCGTAACGCATCGGACAACGCGCGCGACCGGGTAAACGAACTAACACTGGATTACAATAAGGCCCGCCAGGAGCAGATCACGCGGGAAGTGTGCGAAATATCTTCGGCCAAAGAAGTATTGGGATAAAATTAAAAATTACAAGCACCAAATTTCAAATAAATTCCAATACTCAATATTTAAATAATGAATTGAACATTGAGTATTAGATATTATTTGAGAATTGGAATTTGAAAAAATTGGAATTTAATTAAATTTATGGCAAAAATAATTCAAATAATCGGGCCGGTGGTGGACGTGGAATTTCCCGAAGGCCAATTGCCGGCATTGGGCAATGCTTTGGAAACCGGAAAAGACAAATTGGTTTTGGAGGTCCAGCAATATTTGGGGGGCGGCAGCGTGCGGTGTTTAGCCATGGGGGCAACGGAAGGATTGCGCCGCGACCAGGAAGTTTCGGATACAAAAAGTCCGATCATGATTCCGACCGGAAAAGCAGCATTGGGCCGGCTTTTCAATGTGTTGGGCGAACCGATCGATGGTTTGGGGCCGGTGGCGAGCGGCAAGAAGAATTCGGTATTCAAAGAGGCGCCTAAGTATGCGGAGCAAAAGGGCGAGGTGGAAATATTGGAAACCGGGTTGAAAGCGGTGGATCTTTTGTGCCCCCTGCCTAAGGGTGGCAAAATCGGCTTATTCGGCGGCGCGGGCGTCGGCAAAACGGTGTTAATCCAGGAACTTATCCGCAATATTGCCAAAGTCCATAAAGGCGTGTCAGTATTCGCGGGCGTAGGCGAGCGCACGCGCGAAGGCAATGATATTTATATCGAAATGAAGAATAGTAAAACCTTGGACAATACGGTGCTGTTCTTCGGCCAGATGTCGGAGCCGCCGGGGGTGCGTTTTCGTATCCCGTTCTCGGCGCTGGCGGTGTCGGAGTATTTCCGCGACGAGGAAAAAAAGGATGTATTACTGTTCATCGATAACGTGTTCCGCTTCGTATTGGCAGGTTGCGAGGTGTCGGCGTTGATGGGCCGGATCCCGTCGCAAACCGGCTACCAGCCGACGTTATTTTCGGAGATGGGTTCATTGGAAGAGCGTATAACTTCAAATAAAGAAGGGTCGATCACATCGATGCAGGCGGTTTACGTACCGGCCGATGACTTGACTGATCCGGCGGTGGTGGCGATCTTTTCCCACCTTGATTCGTCGCTGGTGTTGAGCCGTCAGATCGCATCGCTGGGTATATTTCCGGCGGTGTCGCCGTTAGATACTACGTCATCGATATTGAACCCGCGCATTGTGGGCGAGCGCCATTATAAGGTGGCATCGGCGGTGATCCAAACGTTGCAGCGCTATAAAGAATTGCAGGATATTATTGCCATTTTGGGCGTGGAAGAACTTTCCGACGAAGATAAATTGGTGGTGAATCGCGCGCGCAAGATCCAAAAATTCTTGTCGCAGCCGTTTTTTGTGGCCGAACCGTATACCGGCAAGCCCGGGAAATACGTGAAGCTCAACGACACCATTGAAGGTTTCGAAAAAATAATTGCTGGCGAGTATGATGACCGCAGTGAAGCAGATTTCTATATGAAGGGCGGTATTGATGAAGTTGTTAATTCTTAGAACACTAACTATTCCTATGAAGGTCGAAATCTTAACTCCTAAAGGCGTAGAATTCGCCGATGAAGCCAAAGAACTGATATTGCCGACGCGCGCGGGGCAGATCGCGGTTTTACCGCACCATGTACCGTTGATTTCGGTTTTGAAAGCGGGTAGAATGGTAATTGTTACCGAAAAGGAAAATATCGAAAAAGAGATCGAAGGCGGAATATTGGAGGTGGGAAAGGAAAAGACGGTGATCCTGTTAAAGAATTTCTAAACCAGTCGGTTTTGCGGGATGGAAAATTTTTTTGGCCCGGCTGAATAAAGACAAATGACGGAAACTGCAAATAAAAATAGCAAGCAAGACCTGAATAAAAAATCCAATAAAAATATTAAAATTGGTATTTCGTGATTTAGTCGTTAAAGTTGGCCTTGTAGGCCAACTTTTTATATTGCAAGATTGTTTGCCGTAAAAATTAAATAAAAAAAATGTTCAATATATTTCCCCGGGACGGAGTTTTTTACGAGTTATTCGAAAAACAAACCGAAAAGTTGAATGAGGCAGCCAATCTGTTGGAAGATATTTTAAAAGATCCGGCGAAAGTGGAAAGTATTTGGCAGCGGTTAAAAGAGCTAGAAGTGGAATCCGACAATGTGGGCCATGAAGTGATGGACCATTTGCGCAAGAATTTCATAACACCGTTGGAGGGGGAAGACATTGATCTGTTACGCCAGAATTTGGACGATATCATGGATTTTGTGGAAAGGGCGATAAGCCGTGTCGTGATCTATAATATCCGCCGGCCGTTCCCAAGCGAGATCAGCGATTACGTAAAAGTGATTTGTGCGGCGGTGGCCGAGATCAGTGAGGGGATGAAAGAGATAAAAAATATTAAAAAATTCCATCAGAGTTTGCATGACCGCTGCGAAAAGCTGAATAATCTGGAGAATGAAGGCGACGAGATCAACCGCCGGGCGCTGGGATTGTTGATGGGGGCGCAGAATGTGACGTGCGACCAGCTGATGGAGGTGATCAAGCTGAAGGAAATATATGAAACTTTGGAGAACGCGATCGATTGCTGCGAGAACGTGGGTAATATGTTCGAGTCGTTGCTGATAAAAAACCAGTAGAAAGAGCAAGAAAGCAAGAAAGTAAATAAGCAAGAATAGTGATAAGCAAGAATAGCGGGAAGAGCGTTAAGCCAGAAAGCTAATAAAATAATTTATGACGCCGGATATCATATTTATAATATTTATTATCGCGACCGCCCTGGTATTTGATTTCACTAACGGTATGCATGACGCGGCGAATTCGATCTCGACCATTGTTTCGACGCGGGTTTTGTCGCCAAAGTATGCGGTGATCTGGGCGGCAGCGTTTAATTTTATCGCGTTTGCGATCTTTGGTACGGCGGTGGCCAAAACTATCGGTTCGGGAATGATCGATATCAAGACCGTAACTCCGGCAGTGATCTTTTGCGGACTGCTGGGGGCGATCGGCTGGAATTTATTCACTTGGTACAACGGCTTGCCGACAAGTTCGTCGCACGCGCTGATTGGGGGATACGCGGGTGCGGCCATTGCCCATGCGGGATTTGTTGCGATTATTCCCGGCGGCTGGACAAAAACATTAATATTCATAATTTTGGCGCCGGCGATCGGATTAGCTTTGGGCTATATGTTTAAAGTTGTTTCGTCATGGGTTGCTTATAGAAAAAACCCGACCAAAGTAACTAAGTGGTCGCGAATATTGCAGCTGTTTTCGGCGGCGTTTTACAGTTTGGGGCATGGAGGAAATGACGCGCAAAAAACTATGGGAATTATTACCGGGCTGTTGTTTTCGGCCGGATTAGTGTCGAGTTTTGAGGTGCCGTTATGGGTGGTGTTGAGCGCGCATGCGGCCATTGCCATAGGGACATTGACGGGCGGGTGGCGGATCGTGAAAACCATGGGGTCAAAGATCACTAAATTAAAGCCGATCGATGGCGTATGTGCGGAAAGCGCCAGCGCGTTGAGTATTTTTTGGGCCACGCATTTGGGGGTGCCGGTGAGTACGACCCATGTGATCACCGGGGCGATCTCGGGGGTGGGGGCGGCCAACCGTCTGACGGCGGTGCGCTGGAACGTGGCGCTAAGCATTGTCTGGGCGTGGTTTTTCACTATTCCGGGCGCGGCGCTGATCGGCGCGGTAGCATTTGCGACGGTGAATTATTTATAATAAAAAACCAATTGTAAAACTTCCCGATAGGTGTCGGGAAGTTTTTGTTAGCTGTTTAAACCCCCGGCTTTAGCCGGGGTGTACGTTTGAAGGCAACGCCGTATACTAAAGCCACCCGGCAGGGTGGCTTTAGTAACAATTATGTCTGCAAATTACCACAATCGTACAAT